>Ga0209521_10000036_pt1 | contig 72014 bp, 68 predicted proteins | sample Rifsed19ft4_FD_184016 | JGI IMG/M metagenome (GOLD analysis project Ga0209521, IMG submission 184016) | Soil microbial communities from Rifle, Colorado, USA - sediment 19ft 4 (version 2) | ecosystem: Environmental > Terrestrial > Deep subsurface > Rock core/Sediment | place: Rifle, Colorado...
CCACGGCAGCGCGATCATGACGAGGGGGATGAGGATGAGGCCAAAACAGAAGAACACGAGCATCGAGGAAACCATGAGGGAGAGGACGACGAGGTAGAACACCCGGAAGTACCGGCCCCGTCGAAACGCGAGCAGGGCCTGCGTGAAACCCACGACCGAATCCGAACCCCGGAGCGGATAAATACTTATGCGGACAGGAGAGAAGGTTTAGATAGGGGCCGGGCTTGAAACGGAATCTCCCTACGGAGCGCCATGACCCTTCTCGTCGCTGCGATTGGAGGCAACTCGATTTCGCCCCCAAACGACCCGGGCTTTGACGAGATGCGCGCTCGGATCGCGACGACGGCCTCGCGGCTCGCGGACCTCGTCGAAGCGGGTTACGAGCTTGTCGTGACCCACGGGAACGGGCCGCAGGTCGGGAACATCCTCCTTCAGAATGAGGAGGCCCGCCATCGCGCGCCCCCGATGCCCCTCGACGTGTGCGTCGCGCAGTCCCAGGCGCAGATCGGATATCTTCTCCAGCAGTCTCTCCAGAACGAGTTCGCGACGCGCGGGCAGCCGCGAGCGGTTGCGAGCGTCGTCACGCAGGTCGTCGTGGATCCGGACGACCCCGCATTCGGATCCCCGACGAAGCCTGTCGGACCCATGTACGAGGCGGAGCAGGAGGTCATCGTGAAGCGCGCAAAGGGATGGTCCATGGCCCGCGATCCCCGCGGTGGGTGGCGCCGTCTCGTCCCGTCGCCGCGGCCTCTCGAGATCGTCGAGAAGGATTTGATCCGTCGGCTCCTCGCGACAGGGGATGCGAGCGTCCTCATCGCAGCGGGGGGCGGCGGAATTCCCGTTATCCGGCATCGCAGCGGATACCGCGGCGTCGAGGCGGTGATCGATAAGGACCTCGCGAGCGCGGTCCTCGCGAAGACAGTCGGAGCCGAGATCCTCCTGATCGTTACGGACGTCCCGCAGGTCGCGCTCCGCTATGGTCGTCCGGACCAGACGTGGCTCTCGAGACTCAGCGTCTCTGAGGCCCGGCACCACTTCGACGCGGGCGAGTTCCCGCCGGGCTCGATGGGACCGAAAATCGAGGCTGTCCTCCAGTTCCTCGAGACCGGTGGCCGTCGCGCGGTGATCGCAGACCTCGACCACGTCCTCGACGCGATGTCCGGCCGCGCAGGCACGCAGATTCCCTGACGGACAAGACAAACGTTATCCGCAACCGTGGACCTCCGTTGCGCGTGCGGGCTCTGTTGATCGGCATTGGCGGGATCATCTTCCTCATGGGCTCCGTGTTCGCGCTCCAGGGCGCCTACGTCCTGCCCGCCACGTTCATGCAGGGCCCGACCTGGATCGGCATCGGCGCGGCGATCGCGATCGTCGGCCTTCTGGCGATTTTCTTCGGCGTCCGCAAGAAACCGCAGGCACCGTGAACTCGGATCATTCCGAGACGTAGAGCACGATGGAGTCGTACCCGCTCGCCCCCGCTGGATAGGGTGAGGCGGGGGACGGATCCTGGGCGTTGCCGATGCCGTCGTAGGCGCGCGCAACGATCCGGAACGCACCGCTACGCGGCGCCGTCCATGGCAGAGTCCACAGGACCCACGTGAGCGCGGACCGCGGGTAGAGCGTTGCGGCGGACCATGTGGTCCCGGCGTCCGTGCTAACCTCGACTCGCGAGATTCCGCGGTCACCCGCAAACGCGACGCCGCCGACTTCGACGACCCGACCGACGACGGAATCCGGCGGCGGGCTGGCGATGATCGCGGTCGTCCGAATTGTTCCCCCGTTCGTCCAGCCCTTCTGCTGCCAGAACCCGAGGAACTCGCCCCGCACGAGCGTGATCCGCGTGACCCACTTGGCGTCGAACATGCCATAGAGGCCGGGCACGACGACGCGGGCGGGGAAGCCGTGCTTCGAGGGCAACGTCACGCCGTTCATTTCGATGGCGAGGAGCGTGGCGGGATGCTCGGCCCGGCCCCGTGGGATCCCGACCGTGTAGCCGTCCGAGCACGTGAACGCGACCCAGTCCGCCTCTGGGGCGGGCCCGGAGGCGGCGAGGAGGTCCACAAGCCGGACGCCGGACCACTGCGCGGTGCTAATCAGATTCCCGCCAACCTCGTTGCTCACACATTCGAATGTGACGATTTCGTCCGCATCGATCCGGTTGACGAGGCCCGCGTACGTCAGCGTCATCGGTGTCGAGACGAGGCCGTCGATGTCGAGGCGCCACGCGCCGACGTCGACGTCGGGGTCGATGACGTTCTTCGTCACGACGTAGAACTCCTCGTTCGGCGTGACCTCCTTCCGAAACATCTCTGCCACGGACCCGAACACAAGGCGACCCGTTCGTGTGACGATGGAGGAGAGCCCATACACGGCGAGGACGAGTCCCGCCGTCGCGAACGCGAGAGTCCCGAGGAACTGGCGCCGGGAGAGGCTGAACCCCGCCGGATGCCGACCCGCGAAGTCCACGAGGATGCTGTCGAGGATCGCGGCGGAGAGCCACGACCCGAGAATCTGGCTGAACGCCGCGGCCCACGGGCCGGCCGCTGTGCGAGTGCCGAGCAACCCGCCGTCGAGGATCGGCAGGATCACGACCAGCGCGATTGCGGCGGGAGCGGCCGTGTACACCGCCAGGACGGCAATTCGGCGCTTCGCGCGTCTCTGGACCCATCGAAACAGCGTCGCGTACACGCCCGGGATGACCAGGAACACGACGATCGCGGTCAAGAGTGCGAGGACCTTCGCCCCGCCGCCCATCGCTTGGATGAAGAACGACTCGACGCTTCCCGGGATTCGGATAATCGCGAAATCCACGGCGAGCTCCGGGAGAAACACCCCGAGCCCAAGGAGGCGGAGCAGGAACGTGAGCGCGAGCCCCGCGGCACCCGCCACGACGCCCGCGATGAACCGCCACCACGGAAGCCTACTCAGGACCTTGAGGCGGCTGCGGACCGCCGCGATCACGGCGCTGCTACATTGCTGTCACGCCTTGAACGTTCGCCGGAATTCGGCGTGAAAGGTTTTTAGCGGAGCGGCCCGCTGGAGCGCGCCGCGGATGCCGAATATCGAGGAGCAGATCCAGGCGACCGAGGACGAGATCCAGCGGACGCCGTACAACAAGGCGACGCAGCACCACATCGGGAAGCTGAAGGCGAAGCTCGCGCGTCTCCGGGAGGAGCTCGAGACGCGTCGCGTCAAGGCCGCGGGCGGCGGCCCCGGGTTTGCTGTTCGGAAGAGCGGGAACGCGACGGTCGGCATCGTCGGCTTCCCGAGTGTCGGGAAGTCCACGCTTCTCAACGAGCTCACGAGCGCGACGAGCGAGGTCGCTGCCTACGACTTCACGACCCTCAGCGTGATCCCTGGGATCCTCGAGTACCGGGGCGCGAAGATCCAGCTCCTCGACATGCCCGGCCTGATCCGGGGCGCCTCAAGGGGACGGGGCCGCGGTCGCGAGGTCCTCAGCGTCGCCCGGTCGTGCGACCTCATCCTCCTGATGGTCGACGTGTTCGAGACGAACGTGCTCGTCCTTGTGGAGGAGCTCCATTCCGCAAACCTGCGGCTGAACGAGAAGCCCGCGGACGTCGTGATCACGAAGGCGAACCGCGGCGGGCTCACGATCAGCCCGACCGTGAAGCTCAAGAAAATCGATAAGTCGCTAATCGCGGACATCTGCCGCGAGTGGGGGGTCCTGAACGGGACCGTCATCGTGCGAGAGGACATCACCTCGGAGCGGCTCATCGACGTCCTGGCGAGGAACCGCGTGTACATCCCCGCGTTCATTGTGCTGAACAAGATCGACCTCGTGACGTCGGAATACCTCGAGACTGTGAAGCAACGGCTCAAGGGCTGGACGATCGTGCCGATCTCCGCGATAAACGGAGTCGGCCTCGAGGAGATCCGGACGGCAATCTATGACTCCCTCCGGTTCATGCGCGTGCACCTGAAGCCCCAGGGCGGGGAGGCGGACATGAAGGAACCGCTCATCGTCCGCGAGGGCTCCACGATCGGGGAGGTGTGCGACGCGATCCACCGAGAGTTCCGCCGGAAGTTCCGCTACGCACACGTGTGGGGGTCTTCCGCGACGTTCCCCGGTCAGAAGGTTGGCGTTGGCCATGCCCTTCGAGAGGGGGACGTTCTCACGATCGTGATGCGGAAGGGCTGACTTCGCGGATTCGAATGGACTGGATCACCGTCGCCGTCTCGATCCGGCGCCTCGCACCCGACTATCGCAACCAAATCCCCGCCACGGCAAGGATCCCGAGGACGAGCGCGAACCCCACGACGCAGAGGATGCAAATCGCCTGGATGACGAAGACTTCGACAAGGGTAAGGCCGAAGCCGATCGCCGCTCCCGAGCTCGCAAAGGCGAGGAGCCACCGCGTCGTCGGCCAAGGGCCGAGGGCGTCCCGCCCGCGAAGCGCTAGGAGGCCCAAGGAGAGGAGGATCGCGAAACCCGCGACACCGACGATCGCCGTAGGGACGCCCCCGATAGCGGCGAAGGTGCTCTCGCGGACCTTCGTGCAACTGAAGTAGGTGTCGAGGTCGCACCACGATGCGGACGCGGTGTCGTACCATTGCCAGGTGAGATAGAGGGAGTCCGCGATCCCGAAGGCGGCGAGCACCGCGACGAGGAGGAGCAAGTCCCCGCGGGAGAGGCCCTCTCGGGCCATGTCAGATCCCCAGGGCGACGTCGAGCGCAGCGGCGTACGCGGAATACCCGGTGGGCTGGGACCCATGGAGAATTTGCAGAATGACGCCGTTCCGGTCGACGATAAACGTGGTCGGCGTGGACCGGACCCCGTAAGCGCCCTGGACACTCCCCGAACCGTCGAGGGCATACTCCCACGGCGTGTTGTATCTCGTCCGGAAGTCGTTGATCCGGGCGTCCGTGTCTGTCGCTCCGACGAAGCTGACATCCACGCTGAGGAACCGGATTCGCCCGCTGTAGTTCCCGAACAGAGACGAAAGAACGTTGCCCGCCTCGGTCTGGCACGCGGGACAGTCCACATCCATGAACTCGAGGAGTACGGGGGTTCCACGGAAGGCGGAGAGTGTGACTGTGCCGCCCATGGAGGTCGAGAGGGTGAAGTCGGGGGCCTGCTGGCCCACATTCGGGCCCGCACCGCGGAACGGGTTGACGACGATGAGGAAGAGAACGACGGCGACGAGGATGGATACGGCGGCGATCAGACGCACACCGCGGCGCGTGACCACAGGTGCAGGGCGGGGCCGTTGGACCTTTGCCGCACGACCCGCCTCCACCGCTAACTCCTTCGGGAGTCGCGTCCTCGGGTGGAGCTTCGCGTAGTGGGAGGGGAGGTTCTCAACTTTGATGGACACCCCGCACTCCGGGCACTTCCGCAAGTCTGCCATCGGGGCTGATTTACCGGTGTCCTAAATATCTCTCGGCATTAGCTGTATGTATCGGCCTATGCGAGCCTGTGCATCTTTCGGAGGTCCTCCTCGAACGCCGTGAGGCTCCCAGGAATTGAGACGCCCTTGATCGGCTGGCTGAGCGACACGCCGCGTTCTCGCTTTTCCCGCCACACCTCCGAATTGAACGCCTCGATCTCCGCCGTAAGTCGGACGAGCTCACCGCGGATGCCATCCCGTTCGTGCGGCAACATCTCCGTGTGGACGCTCCCGCCATACATCTCTCGCCAGATCCGATCCGTCGAGAACGGGATGATTGGCGCGAGGAGCCGGAGAAGATCCCGGAGGACCGCGTGGAGCGTGTACATCGCGCCATCATCGCCAGCGTACGCGCGCGCCTTCACCATCTCGAGGTAGTGGGGCGCGAACACGTTCCACAGAAACTCACGACAGCGGTTCGCGGGGGTGAACAGGCTGTACGCCTCGTACGCGCCGCGGCACTCCCCGATGAGACGATTCAGCTCCGCAAGAATCCATTCATCGCTCGGCTTCAAGCGGCCCGCCTCGAGGACCGGGAAACTCGAAACGAACCGTGAGACGTTCCACAGTTTCGTGATGAACTTCTGCGCCCCGCCGATCCGGTCCTCGGAGATCCGGAAGTCGTCCCCGGGACCCGTCTCGCTCGCCCCGAAGAACCGGATCGCGTCCGCGCCGTACTTCTCGATGATCGGATCGGCCGGGAGGTAATTCCCGATGGTGCGATGCATCGCCCGGCCCCGCGCGTCGAGGCCGAGGCCGTGAATGAACACATGCTGGAAGGGCTTCTGGCCGCGAAGGAGGAAGCTCTTCAGCAACGTGTAATAGAGCCATGTCCGCACGATATCGGGGCCCTGCGGCCGGAGGGCCGGCGGGAAGTTCGCCTCGAAGAATGCATCGTCCTTCCGATAGCGGGTGACCCAGAGGTTCGAGTTGCTCGAGTCCATCCACGTGTCGAACACGCGGTCCTCGCCGACGAACTCCCGGCCGCCGCACTTTGTGCACGCTTCGAAGGGGGCCGGGTCCCGCCATGGCCGGTAGTACTTCCCCGGCGGGGGGGCGAGGATGTGCCCGCACGTCTTGCAGTACCACAGCGGGATCTCCGTGTGGTAGTACCGCCGCCGGCTGATCGGCCAGTCGATCGTCAGGGTGTCGATCCAATCGAGGAGAAGTTGCCGATGGCGGGGCGGGTGGAACTCCATCTCGTTCGCAAGCGTCCGGAGCCTGTCGCGAAATTCGAGCTGCTTGAGGTACCACGCCTCGGACACGAGGAACTCCACCGGCGTCCGGCTCCGCTCGCAAAGCGGCGTCTGGTGCTCGACCTGCTCGAGCTTCTCGAGGAATCCCGCGGACTTGAGGTCCGCAAGGACGGCCTCCCTCGCCCGTTCGACCTCCATGCCCGCGTATCGACCGGCAGCGTCCGTCATCCGCCCGCGCTCGTCGATTGCCTTCACGGGCTCCAGCTGGAACTCCCGAAACAGCCGGACATCGACCATGTCACCGTACGAGCATATCATCGCGGCGCCGCTTCCGAAGTCGACCTTCGCTTCCGGATGCGTCCGAACGGGCACGCCCTGCTGGAAAATCGGGACTCTCGCCGTCTTGCCGACCGCGGTCCGCCATCGCTCGTCGTCCGGGTGGATGATCACGGTCCGGCAGGCCGCCAATAGCTCCGGGCGCGTCGTTGCAATCATGACGGCCCCGCCGCCATCGAGCGGGAATCGAATCCATGCGAGCACCGACGCCTTCGACTCGTACACGATGTCGGCCTCCGCGAGGGGCGTCTCGCAGTACACGCAGTAGAAGCTCGGGCGCTCCCCGCGGTAGAAGAGTCCGCGATGGAAGAGGTCGATGAAGATTGCCTGGCTGTACGCACGGTAGTCGTCCGCGTCCGTGTGGTACGTGTTCGCAAAGTCCATCGTCATCCCCATCCGCTTCGCGATGACTAAGATGCCCTCGCCGATGTGGGAGATCTCCTCGCGGCACTTCTCGATGAACTCCCCACGGTCCCATTCGTGGAGGAGCTTGCCGTACTTCTCCTCGACCGTGCGCTCGATGTTGATTCCGTTTCGATCGAGACCGAACGGAAAGAGGACCGCCTTGCCGAGCATCCGCTGTGCTCGGGCGACCATGTCGATGAGGGAATAGCCGATCACCGCGCCGGGGTGCCACTCCCCGCTCGGGTATGGCGGGGGCGTGTCGATGACGTACAGGGGACCGCGGCTCGGATCGCAGGCGTAAAGGTCCGGTTCCCGCGCCCACTGCTCGAGGAGATCCTCCTCGAACTTCAGGTCCCATTGTTTCGCCTTCAGCTTTGGTTCTAGCATGCTAAGTAGGCCCTCGAAAGGCTACTCCTCTAAAAGGCTTGCCGAGGAACCGAGGACGCTCTGCTCGGCGATTGTCTCCGACAGTCATCTCTTAGGTTCGCCGCGCTCGCACCCTAGCCTTGGGGGCTCTGCCCTGCTGTGCATATCGCGAAAGGCGTCCGAGCATGAAGGCCTGCTCCCCGGGGAACACCCGTTCGAGCTCGCGAGGCTTCTCGTCTTCGAACACGATGTCCGCATGGTGCCGTATGCCATATTGGATGAACGCCGTGAGAATCGGCACGACATCGCGACCTTTCGCGGTCAGCTGGTAGTGGACCACGCGTTCATCATCCGAGTCGACATTCCGCTGGATAAGCCCCTCCTTGCAGAGATCCTTGAACCGCATCGACAGCACCCGAGGTGTCATCCCTCTATTGTTCCGCAAGATCTGGCTGAACGTCGTGTCACGGAAGAATGCAACGTCGCGTAGCACGAGGAGAGCCCACTTTCGGCCGAGGGATCCGAGGCTCGCGCGGATAGGGCACTTCTCAAACGGTATTTGCGGCAGAACCGGCTCCATGACACTCCCGAAGTTCGACGGGACTCTTAAGAGTGCACTATACTCCCATTCCCTGCCGCCGTCAAATACTATACTGAGTATACTAGATTCCGCGGGAGCGTGCGTCCCGGGGGAGAAGCAAACCTATGGCAAAACAGAGGGTCAAAATGGTCGGAAGGGCGACTCGTGTCTGGGTTGCCGCGGTGCACGTAAGCGACATGGAAAGGGCAATCAGGTTCTACCGAGACGTCCTCGGGTTTCCTGTCGTCCTAGACGGGAGACCCGGGAAGGCCTGGGTCGAACTCGGACCGGAGGAACCGTTGTGCAAGGTCGCCCTTAACGGGGATGGACCCGCCCCACCGAAGACTAACGGCGTCACCGCTACGGGGATTGTCTTCGACACGGACGACATGCAGAAACTCGCAGCACGCCTCCGAAAGGCAGGCGTGACTTTCACACATGAGCCCGTCAAGCAGCCGTGGGGCGGTTGGGTTGCGGACTTCCTCGACCCGGATGGGAACGAGCTCGAAGTCGTCCATCACCCGGACCACTACGCGACCGGAAAGACCTGAGTCGTGCAACAGGAGGTCTGCCGGCTGACCTCTTCATTCCTATTTCTCCGGTTGCCATCGAAATAATCGAAGCGACAACCTCAGGGGAACCCCACCGAGGATCTCTCGTTAGGACGTAGATTTCAACGCGATAATCCCATGGGCGGCGTGGTCAGTCGGCCTGCCGAATGTCGACCGCCATCAACTGAGTGACAGCACCTGCGCTGCCGATCCTATTCGATGTATCGGAGCGCCTCCGCCGGAGGAATCTTCGAGGCTCGGAAGGCGGGCGACGCGGTCGCCGCGACCGTCGCGCCCAACGAGATGATCGTGATGATTGCAAGGTTAAGCCACGGAATCGCGAACGTCGCGAAGTCCGCGAAATATACGGAGTAGACCTTGTGCGCGAGCACGACGCCCAACGCGATCCCGACGCCGATGCCAAGGGCGGCGATGAACGCAATCTCGATCAAGAACGCCCAGAGCACCATCCGCTGAGTGAACCCGATCGCCCGGAGAACGCCGACCTGCTGCCGCCGCTCCACGACAGCCCGCGCCGTAATCACGCCGAGGCCCGCGATGCCCACCATGAGCCCGATCCCGAGATAGGCTTGCATCAGAGTTAGGACCTGTTGAGACGCGTCGAACGCGCGGCCGATCTCCTCCCGAATGTCGATCGTCCGGAGACCATAGGGGAAGAACACCCGCTCGAGCTCGGACCGGACGAACGCAACATCCACGCCGCCCTCGAGCTGGAAGAAGTACGCCGTGTACGTGCGGGACGCGTTGAAATTGCCCTGCACGACGCTCTCGTCCGCGAACATCCCGGAGGTGAACTGGAGCGCCTGCTCGAGGATTCCGAGGATCGTCAGGCGGACCGAGCGGTTCTCCGCGTCGAACACGGTGACGACGTCCCCCGGCTTCACGCGCAGCCCACCACCGGGGCCAACGAACTGGCTCGGGCCGGCTGCAGAGCGGTCGATCACCGCGTAGGACCGGTTCAGACTGAGGGCGCGCCAGACCTCCTCGCGCGTCACCAAATCGTGACGGGTCCCGTTCTCATCGAGGATCGACGAGAGGTGTTCGTGGAATTCGTACTGGTTCGATTCGACGAGGAAATTGTCGATGCCCCACAGCGTGTAATCGTACGGGCCGGACCCGTCCGCGGCGATCGCTTTCGCGGGGAGGACCGTGGCGGACGAGATTCCACGCTCCCCGCCGCGGAAGTACTCCAGCGAAATGTTGTCGCGGAGGATCTGCCGGAAGTCCGGAACCTCGCCGTAGTTCACCGTGTACGCGATGACGTCGTAGCCACCGGACTGCTGCTCGATGAACCGCGCGATGCTCGCACCCTGGAGGGCTTGGACCATCGAAATCACGGTGACCGTGAACAGGATCAGCGCGAATATCGCAAGCGTCATGCCGGTGCGGAACGGCCGCTCGGTCGGGTACGACATCGCGATTCGCGCGGCGGCACGGCCATTCCTGCGCGAACTCGCGACAATGAGGAGCTTCAGGGCGGGCGCGGCGTTGAACACCGCCACAAGGATTCCGCCGAGGACGAGGAGGAGGCCGATTGCGACGAACAGGATCGCGGTCTCGTTCTCCTGCAGGTTCACGAAGTGCCAGGGCCCGAGGTGCCAGACGAGATCTGCGACACCGGCTGCCGTCATCGAGATGCGCGCGGGAATCCATCGGGAAGCCGCGATTGCGAGACCGACTGCGAGGAGCGGGACGCCCGCGATCTTTCCAGGGCTGTAGTCGTACGCGAAGCCCCACGCCGTCCCGACGGTCCCGAGGACGGCGAGGACACTGCCCACCCCGAGGAGGAGCGCACGGTGACGTCCGCGAGGCTCCGGGAGATCCCGGATCGCCCGCACCACGTTAAGGCGGGAGATCCGCCACGAGGCGACCGCGACGGACGTGAAGGTCATCACGGAGCCCGCTGCGAAGGCAATCGCGAGGCTCGCGGGCTCAAAGTAGAACGTGACCTCGAGGCCCCGCTCGAGCGGCACGACGATTCCGAAGATATAGATCATGAGGGCGCCAAGAGCGAGGCCCGCAAGGGCGCCCAAGGCCGCAGCGAGCAGGGCGAACACCGAGCCCTCGAGGAGAAACGCCACGGTGAGATCCGCACGCTGGAGCCCGATCGCGCGGGAGACGCCCATCTCTGCCTTCCGCTCCTCCGCCATCATCACGAAGATGTTCACGATCAGAAGCAGCCCCGCGACAGCGCTGAACGCCCCCATCACAAGGAACAGTTCCGTCGCGTCCTCGCCGAGATCCGCCGCCTCGTCGAGTCCGTCCCTCTTCACGGGAGAGACGGAGAGCCCCGCGAGACCTTTCTCCGTGATCGTGAGCGTCGCGTCTCGGGTCACGGCGTCCGAGTGGACCACGCCCTCCGCGACGCCGCCATCGTTCGAAATCCGGATCAGGTTCACGCGGCCGGGTTCGGAGAACCGCTCCTGGGCGGTCCGGATCGCCATGAGCACGATCGGCTGCAAGTTCCAGTTCGCCTTCCCCATGTCCTGGACGAAGTCGGTGACCTGCCCGTTCACGATCGTCTGGTTCGTCGTCCCGTAGAACATGGTGAGAATGTCCCCGATGGCGGCGTTCAGATTCTGCTGCGCGCGCTCGTTCAAGTACACGCTCACGAAGAGCGGGGATACCCGCAGGTCCGACGTGTGCCGAACGACCCCGTCGAGGCCGAGGAGATCCCCGAGGCCCGCCTCCTGGGCGTCGTCCATCCCGAAGACCGTAACGGCCTGGTCCCCCGCGCTCCCGTTCACGTTCCGGATCGGCATGACCTTGACGAGGGCGGGCGCGAGGCCGTCGATCGGTGACCCGCGCTCCTCGAGTCCCTCGCGGAGGCGTGCGACGTAGGATTCGTTGAACGAGACGAGATTCCCATTGAATTCGATCGAAACGACCTCGTCGACGACGCCGAGGCGCTCGTACACGTTCTGGACGAAGATGTGGTTCAAGGTGTCGCCGACGACGAGGGAAGAGGAGATGATCGCCGTGCCCACGAGGAGGCCGAGGACCGCGAGCGCGACGCGGCCCTTCCGGCGGGCAAGGTTCCGTCCCGCCATCCGGGCAAGAATCGGCCGGGCGAATGCGAGGCCCGCGACGAGCACGCCGAGCACGGCGACAATGACGAGGGGTACGAGGACATCCGTCACGAGGATCCCCGCGGCGCGTGGCTCTCCTCCACGATCTGGCCGTTCCGCATCCGGAGGACGCGGTCCGCGTAGCCGCTGATCGTCGCGTCGTGCGTGACCACGACGAAAGTCTCCTCGTTCTTGCGGTTCATCTCGTGGAGCAGCCCCATGATCTGGGCGCCGGTGTCGGAGTCGAGGTTCCCTGTGGGCTCGTCTGCCCACACGATTGCGGGACGGTTCACAATCGCCCGCGCGACGGCGACGCGCTGCTGCTGTCCCGCGCTGAGCTCCGCGGGCTTATGACGGACGAAGTCCCCGAGGCCGACCGTGTTCAACATCTCGGAGGCCCGCTCCCTCGCCTCTCGTGGCGGGAGGCCAGCGACGATCAGGGGCAGCTCGACGTTCTCGAGCGCCGTGAGGACGGGAAGGAGGTTGTACGACTGAAAGATGAAGCCCATCCGAAGGGCGCGGTACCGGGTCTTGGCCCGGTCGCTCATCTTGTTCAGAGGCACGCCCTCGATGTACACCTCTCCCTCCGAGAGATCGTCGAGGCCGGAGAGGCAATTGAGCAGCGTCGTCTTCCCGCATCCCGAGGGGCCCATGATCGCAACCATCTCGCCCTTTCGGATGTTGAGGTCGACGCCGCGGAGCGCATGGACGCGCACGGCACCCGAGTTGTAGACCTTGTGGGCGTTCACCGCACGGACAATCGCGCCATCGTCGCCCATCGCAACTCGATTCGAGCAGCGGGGCCCTATTTAGGGTTTTGTGGACCGGAGTAAACCTGTTAACCGTGTGTCGATTTCCGACGAGCAGTTCGATGAAACCGCCCGTCGTGATCTTCGACTACGACCCGATGTGGCCCATCCTATTCAGGGACGAGATGGCCCGGATCCTCGCGGTGATCCGCCGCCACGTCGTGGGCCTCGAGCACATCGGGAGCACCGCGGTGACCGGTCTCGCGGCGAAAGCGACAATCGACCTCCTCGTCGGCGTGCGGCAACTCGACGAAGGGCGGGAATGCATCGCCCCTCTCGCAGGGATCGGATACGAGTACGTCCCCGAGTACGAACAGGAGATTCCGGACCGACGATACTTCCACAAGGGCCCTCCAGTGATGCGAACGTTTCATCTCCACATGGTCGAGCACGGCGGCGACTTCTGGAAGCGTCATCTCCGGTTTCGCGACTACCTGCGGACGCATCCCGGAGCAGCACGGGAATACGAACGGCTAAAGCGCGAGCTCGCGGCAACGCATGGCGCGGATCGGGAGGGATACACGGACGGGAAGGCGGCGTTCGTTGCGGCGATCCTTGCAAAGGCGAGCGACGCTAGGCCAGCTTCGCGACGTAATGGTGGACGAGCCAGTCGACCTCGAGCCGGTCCCCCGACGCGTGGCGCCAAAGCTCGTCCTTGACCTCGGCGAGGAATGCGGCCCGAGAGGGTTCGGCCATTCCTGCGAACTCGGCTTCATTCGCGCCCCAGGCCATTCGGAAGTCGATGAAGGTCTCCGGTGGCGCGAAAACAGCCTTGTGAAGCTCCGTCTTAACATCGACGTGCCGGAAGCCTGCAGCCTTGAGGCTTGTTTTCATCCGGTCCGGACTCCGGATCGCCTTCATCGCGTCGCTCCGGCGGTAGAACGCGACGGCCGCGCGAAGGTCTGCGAGCTTCTTCGGCGGGTTCGGGTTTCTGTGTCGCTGGACCGCCCTAAGCAATGCGTCATAGGGCGGGTCCGCGAAATCACCCCACTCGGAGAAGATGAACCGGCCGATCGACTTGAGAACCCGCGCGACCTCTACGAAGCACCGGTCGAAGCCAAACGCGGGGATGCCAAGGTTGCTCACGACCGCGTCGAACCTTCGACCTGGGTAGATGATGTTCCGCACGTCCATCATTTCGAATCGAATCGACTTGATTCCGAGGCGTGCGGCGCGGTACGTGCCCGCGGCAAGGGCCCCGTCCGCGAGGTCGATCGCGACGACGCCCTGGGGCAAGACCTTCGGGGCAATCATGCAAGCGAGCAGGGCTGTGCCTGCCCCGAGGTCGAGGAATAACTCGCCTGATCTCGGGTCCGCGAGCCCGACAACGCGTTCCGCAATCGGCGCGAAGTGCGGGGTCACATTCGCGTCGTACGCCGCCGCCATCCGACTATATTCGTCCGCGAGAAGGAGGACGATTTCCTCGGGGTTCACGGCAGGCGCCATCGAAGCCCGAGACTTAACGATTCACGCCATCGCGGGTGGCCCGCAGCCGGATGTAGTTACCCATGAATATGGGTAACTCCGACGGGCGATGCTCCGCGATAGCCATCTCGGAAAGGTTGTTAAGGGGAACTGCAGGATACGGCGCCGATGGTCAGCCTCCAGCCCCGGTTCCGGGAGGAACAAATCGGGATAATCACGTCGTTCATCCGGCACGTCCTCGAGGATTCCGGGTACCGCGGCCTCGTCGTGGGGATGAGCGGCGGCGTGGACTCGTCCCTTGTGGCGAAGCTCTGCGTAGAGGCCGTCGGCGCGGCCCCGGTCGTCGGCGTATGGAGCGGGGAGGGGGCCGCGAAGGGCCCGGACTACCGGGATGCGCGGGGATGGGCGGGGACCCTTGGCATCGAGCTCCGGCGTTTCGACATCGCGCCGCTCGTCGAAACGTTCCGCCGTTCGTTGAAGATCCGGAAGGACAATCTCACGACGCTCGGGAACATCAAAGCCCGGGTACGGATGATCGTTCTCTATTCCATTGCGAACACCGAGAAGCGGCTCGTGATCGGCACAGGGAACAAGTCCGAGCTCGCGGCGGCGTATTTCAGTAAGTTCGGCGATGGCGGGGTCGACTTCCTCCCGATTGGTGATCTTTACAAGACGCAGGTCCGCGAGATGGCCGCACACCTCGGTGTGCCGAAGCGGATCATCAACAAGACCCCGACGGCGGGACTCTGGCCGGGCCAGACGGACGAGGACGAGCTCGGGGTCCGCTACGAGGTGCTCGACCGAATACTCCTCGGGATCGAACTCCACCTGACGCCCGAGGAGATCGCTGACCAGGCGGAGGTCGACCTCAAGACGGTTCACCGCATCGAGACCCGCGTCGCGGCCGGTGCCCACAAGCGAAAACCGCCCCTAATCCCCAAGGTCGGAATCCGTACGTTCGGCCTCGACTGGCGTGAGTAAGGCCTTCCGCTCCGCGAACGCGGCGAGGAACCGCTCCCGCGCATCGACGTCGAACACGATTTCATCGATCTCCGCGCCGAGAACCTGCCAGAACCGCCTTGGCGTTGCGAGCCGAACGGCGACGAGGCCCTCCTTCGAGCCAGTCACGTAGAGGCGGCGCCGGCCCCAGGGCGCGCTCAAACCGACCTTTGGTTTCCCCTCGAACGGCTCCACGGATCGGATCGACCGGAGCGGCACGACCGCGCGGAAGTACCACCCCTGTCGTAGGATGAGGCGGGTCGTCGTCAGCCAGTGGTCCGTGAGGAGGGGCGACACTCCCGACACGACGAGGTACACGGTCAACGCTGCGCCGGTCAGGGCGAGCCAGAACGGAGGCGTTGGGACGAGCAGGGCGAGGAACACGAGGAGGTTGACCGCGAGGACGGCGAGGAGGACGAGCCGCTGGAGGAACATACCCCGACGGTACACGAACTCGACGCGCTTCCGAGAGGTCGCCGTCCCGGTCACCTCAGCCTTGCCGGCTGGTGCTGATAAACTTGATCGCCTTTACCCCCTTCGCCCGGCGTAGGCTCTGGACGAACTCTTTGAGACGCCCGCTCGACCCCTCCGCGACGAATATCTCGAGGCAGCTCGACTCGTCGAGGTGGGAGTGGAGCATCGTCCGGATCTCCTCGAACCGGTGCTGGATCGAAATGAGGTCCGCCTTCATCGATTCCTTGTCGACGACGGCGGCGAGGATCAACGTGCTCGCACCGGAATCTGCGGTCCACTCCGCCTCGTCGATGAAGTCCCGCAGCGCCTCCCGGAACGCCTCCGAACGGCTCGGGTACCCGCGACGCTTCACGAGCTCTTCGAGCTTCCGGAGCGTCTGCACGTCGACGGACATCGACACGATCGGCATCGTTAATAACGAAAGGCCGAAGCCTATTTGGATGTTATTAAGAAGGGCCGAGGACTTAAATAACCCGTTCCCGTGGGACTCGGGCACGTGGTCGACCCAGTCCTCCTTGTGGCACTCGCCGGGGTCACCGGGGCGACCCCCCTCGTCGTCGCGGTGATCCCGCTCCTGCGGGCGCGCGTGTCCGAGCGCATGACGCACGTCATGCTCGGTCTTTCCGCGGGAATCCTCCTGAGCCTCTCCCTCATGAACCTCCTGCCGGAGAGCCTCGAGCTCGGGGCGGACATGGGCTTCTCTCCGCAGCTCGTCGCCTTCGGGGCCGTCGTGGGCTTCCTCAGCCTCCTCGTCCTCGAGCGGCGCGCGCTCGCCGCGGGGGCGGACGCCCGCCATGTCCACTACGAGAACGGGCGGAAGATTCAGCCGTTCGGCACGGTCGCGATGAGCGCCCTTGCAATCCACGGCCTCCTCGACGGCTTCGTGATCCCGCTCGCGTTCTTCGCGGGCGAGGGCCCCGGGATCGTCGTCACGGCGGTCGTCGCGGTCCACCAGATCCCGGACAGCTTCGCGGCCGCCGCGATCGGCCTCGCGTCCACGCATACCCGCCGGGCCGCGCTCGGATATGTGCTCGTCACGGCGATTGACACGCCGATCGGGATCGGGATCGGGTTCCTCTTCCTCACGGCGGGTGCGGCGATCCTTCCCTTCGGCCTCGCGTTCTCCGCGGGCACGTTCCTCTTCGTCTCCGCCGCGGATTTGGTGCCGGAGCTCCAGCACCGCGCGCGGAGTCTGCTCGTTACCGCGTCAATCCTTTCAGGGTTCGCAGTCGTCGCCGCGATCACGATGCTCCTCCCGGGCGCGTGAAGTTCTTCGCGCATCCAGCGAGAACTTTCAACGTGAAAGAGACACGGAGTTGCATCGTCTTCACCGAATAAAAATCCGCGTTTCCCGCGGGGCCGAGAATTCGTGTGGGCGATGAGAAACCTATTTGTAGACCGCCTTGGATACCGCGCCGCACGTCCGCGGAGCCGCGCGTTCCAGCGTGGTCTTTGCGATTCTGCGAGGGGGAGCCGACACATGGAAGAAAGCATCTTCCAACCGTACATCGCCACTCGTCCAATCTTCAAGATGGACCGGGATATCCTCCGACCGTCGTTCGTCCCGGACCGGCTGCCGCATAGGGAGGCCCAAGTCGACCAGCTCGCCCAGATCCTCGCGACCGCGCTCCGGGGGGAACGGCCGAGCAACGTCCTCATCTACGGCCAGACAGGCACCGGGAAGACGGCCGTTGTGAAATACATCGAGAACGAGTTCAAGAAGCTCGAGGGCGGCCGGATGGTCCACTATATGTACATGAACTGCCAGATCGTCGACACGCCCTACGCGGTCCTCCAGAACGTCGCGAACCGGTTCGTGGAAAACTTCTCGCAGCGGGTTCCGTTCACAGGCCTGTCGACGGACCGCGTGTACCAGATGCTCTGCGAGAGGCTTGACGAGGAGAAGCGGATTGTGATCCTTGTCCTCGACGAGATCGACAAGATCGTGACGAAGAACGGCGACGACCTCCTCTACCAGCTCCTGAAGATCAACGAAGACCTCACGCGGGCGAAGCTGTCCATCATCGGGATCAGCAACGACCTGAAGTTCACGGAATACCTCGATCCCCGCGTGAAGAGCCGGTTGAGCGACGAGAAGATGGTGTTCCCGCCGTACAACGCGGAGGAGCTCTTCGACATCCTGAACCAGCGGTCCGCGCTTGCGTTCGACAACGGCGTCGCGAACGATTCCGTCCTCCGGCTCATCGCGGCCCTCGCCGCCCAGGAACATGGGGACGCGCGGCGGGCGCTCGATCTCCTCCGGGTCGCGGCGGAGCTCGCGGAGCGCGCGGGGGAGGACCACATCACGGACCAGCACGCCCAGCGGGCGAAGAACAAGATCGAGCTCGACACCGTCGTCGAGGCGGTAAAGTCCCTCCCGACACAATCGAAGCTCGTCCTCTTGGGGATCGTCTCGAACCAGGAGGCAGGCGCGGACCGTCTCACGACGGGTGAGGTCTACGGGACGTACAAGGAGCTGTGCCGCAAGACCGGCGCGCCCGTCTTGACGCAGCGACGCGTGACGGATCTCCTCTCCGAACTCGACATGCTCGGCCTCATCCAGGCGCGCGTGAAGAGCTTTGGCCGCGGCGGGCGGACGAAGGAGGTCCAGAGCGCCGTGCCGTTCCTCGAAATCAAGAGGGTCCTCGAGAAAGACGAATTGCTCGCGCCCGTTCGGGGATACCGACCCCGCCTTCAAACGACCCTCATATAGGGCCCTCGTACTCGTCGGGCGGCGGCGGCTCCTCGGGCTCGTCCTCGATCCCGACATCGTCCCCGACCTCTGCCGGTTCCTCTTCTCGACGCGCCCGCCAGGACTTCCACCGCTTCGTCCCGAACGTCCACCCGTAGTCGATGAGGAACGGAGCGGCGATGAGGAGGACGATCGACACCGCGAGGGCGTCCCAGCTGTTCTTCGGAGCGCTCGGATCGCCCCACGAACGACAGCAAGAGGGCGTCGGGGCCACGAGGAGCTTGATGAGCCCGAACGACGGCAGCTCCCCGCGGGCCTTTCCGATTACGTTCGCGTGGGGGACGACCCATCGGTCGTACGGCCTGGCAGGACACGGATCCCGCACGGCACTGCAGTCTCGGTCCGAGTTGTAGTCCCCCATGGTGATGTATCCGTCTTGCCGGTACCCCTGCGTGATCAGCTCGCCGAGGTTGAACGTGATGCCGAGGTCTCCTCGGAACCCGAGACGTTTGAGGTATACGCTGCCCGTGATCGCGTAGGGGAACTCGAGGTCGCTACCGCCGGCGTCCCGAGCGGCCCAATCCGCGCGCGGAAGGCCGAGGAGGCTGGGCACGTCGTACCCGTTCGACGTGATGTTCCACTCCAGGTAAAGGATCACACGGTGGATCCACGGCGTGTCGCCCGGGTTCGTCGGCGGGCGATACACGATCACGTCCCCGAAGTCGCTGTACGTCGAATGACCGATTGCACGCCCCTCGACCCACGTGACGACGTTCGCTTTCGCTGGCGCGACTTGGACGAGGACGATGTCGCCCGTGTCGATCACGCCGATGGAGCTCTCCGTGTCACTGTGCTGCATGCTCCGGCTCTCGACGACGACCTCGGGCGGCCAGTTCTGCGTATATAGAAAGATGATGCCGAACACGATGAGGACGACGAGGAGAGCGACCGCGATGTCGCGGCCGAGCAGGATCAGCGAGTCCCTGAGACTTTTCCGCTTCTTATCCTCGCGGTCAGAGGATTCCCTCGGATGGCCGGGCCTCCTTCTGACCATTTCCCGCTTGCTATGAAGGCGAATCTATAAAAGCGTAGCGCGCTCGGTCTGAATCGTCGTGATGCCGCGCGTCACGGGATACGCGACGTTGTACACTGGAATCGGTCCACGGGCTCCGAACGCCTCGAGGGTCCGCTGACTCGACCCAAGCGTCGCGAACGGGATTCCCTTGTGGATGTGACCGTGGATCACGATCTCCGGGCGGCGACGGCGAATCACGGCCTCGATCTTCGCGGACCCGAGCTCCGGCCGCCACTCCTCTTTCTCCTCGCCCATCGTCGCCCACGTTGGCGGGTAATGCGTGAGCAGGATCCGCATCCCGGGATCGTCGAGGAGCTGTTCGATCTTGGCGACGCGCTCCTCGTAGACCCGCCCCATCTCGGGGAGGTTCTTCCGCTGCCACCAGGTCGGCCGATCCAGGCTCCCCGTGCTCCCGACGAGCCGGACTTCCTGGCCGAGGGAGCGGACGGTCACGGCGTCGTCATCGAGGAACGTGAGAGCGTACTTCGCGCCGAACCGGTCCCGGTACCTCGGATGATCCTGGGAATACTCGTTGTTCCCGAAGACGGCGTACACGGGGCACGACACGCGGTCCCGCACCGCGGCCACCACGAGACCGAACGCATCGAGGTCGTTGTGGTCCGTCGTGTCGCCCGCGAGGAGGAAGACGTCTGGTTCCTCGAGCCGGTCGAGGTCCCGGGCGAACGATTCGAGGTTCTGGTGGCCGTGAACGTCCCCGACCGCCGCGATTCGCACGGCTCCGCGGAATGCGTCGCCCACCAAAGGGTTTCGCCCTCGCGGCGGCGTGGCACCTCAGAAGGACTTCTGGAAAGCCTCGCCCGTATGGAGGTCCAGGATCGGCAGGCGGGCGGGCATTGGTTCGATGTTGTGCATCTTCTGGTACGATGTCTGCGCCTGCCACGTCGAGCTGTTTACGAGCACCACGCCTCGGTGCTCTCCGATGGCGGCCGCGTGGACGTGGCCCGTTACGAATACGTCCGGGACCTGGTCGATGATGAGGTGGTCCTCCGCCTCCGGCGCGATCGGCGTCTTCCCGCCGTAGATCGGCGCGAGGTGGCGCTTCCGGAGCATCTCCCGCATCGCTTCGAGCGGCCGCGCGTAGGTCATGGCGGGGAGAGCGGATACGAAGTCGTCCATGCTCCGCCCGTGGTATCCGAGGATCCGAACGCCGTGGATGCTGAGCGTGCATGGGTTCCCGCCGAACACGACGTTCGAGTCGAACAGCTTCTGGATGGGGGGTGGGAGCGCGGGCTGGGGCTCCGCAGGCCGCACGGCGTCGTGGTTCCCGGGTAGGAGGACGACCTTGAGATGGTCCGGCATCTCCGCGCACATCCCCGCGAGGGCCTCGTACTGCGCGTAGATGTCGTCGATGACAAGCTCCTCATCCTGCCGCGGGTACACGCCGATCCCGTCGACGACGTCCCCGATCACGACGAGGTACCGGAGCGACCTCGCGAGTTCGTCACCGTTCGTCACCCAGTCCCGGAACTTCGCCCACCGGTCGGCGAGGAACGTGCGGCTCCCGACGTGAATGTCGGACATGAACGCGACCCGGATCCGGTCCCGGGTCCGCGGGAACGATTTCGCGGTCGGGAGGTCCGGGTGGAGGATTGACTTCGCGATCATCAGGCCCCGCTCGTTGCTCGTTCCCACGACGCCGATCACCTCGTCGTGGACGATCGGATCCGCAGCCAGCGAGGAGTTTGCGAGCAGCAGGACGCTCACGGTGTCCGTGTCATCCTCGAGCTCCACAATCCTGTGGCCGTTCTTCGTCGGGCGTACATCACGCACGATCCCAATCATCTTCACTTCGCGGGACAGGCGCTTCGCGCGCGCGATTTCAATCGCGCCCGCGCCCTCGGGGCGGGACCTTAGAATCCTCGAGAGGGTCGTGAAGCGATGGTGAAAGTAGCGGGAGAAGTCTGCGAGGGTCCCCTCGCATGTAGACCGACCCGTGATGTCCTTCAGGATCCGCAGGTCTTCCGCGATCTCGGGGGCCGGGATTCCGGACCGTCGAAACGAGGCAGGAATCGCGGCCTCGATGCGGACATGCATCCCCGGCGGCGTCGGCGGCGCGACGACCACAGTCGCCACCTCGAGCGGGACACGGGTCGTGACGGCCCGCCCGATGCCCGACGTCCGGAGCACGTTCTCGAGCGTGATTACCATCGGTGGTTCCTGAAAGAGGCCGATGACTTTCGCCGCGCTCGCAATCGGGTCCTCCTGCCGGAGCAGGTACTCAATGACCTCGGGCTCCGCCAACGTGCCTCGGTCGCTGAGAAAATCCAAAATTCGCTCCCGCATCCGCGGCGGCATGGCGCGTTGCGTGATAAAAGACTTCGGGTCGAACACAACGCGAGGGCGCGAATGTTATAGTGCGGACCGCGGTTTTCCCGCGCGTGCCCCGGATTCTCCTGCGGACGCCGCGCAAGCCGACCGAGAGCCTCGCGAAGGTGAAGATCGCGGTCTTGAACGTGTTCCCGGACGCGCGCTTCCGTCGCGAGGACGACGTCGTCGAGGCGGAGGCCTCCTCCGTCGAGCGGCTCCGGGAACAGATCCGCAACCAGAAGATCCGGGACACGGCGCGCACCGTCCTCCTGAGAGGACGCGCGACGAACACGATCCGGTTCGGCCTCAACAAGCAGGCGGCCTATGTCGGCACGCTGAGCTTCGCCGCGGAGGCGACCCCCCTTGGGGACATCGAGGTCCTCATCGAGACAGACGACGTCGATCGACTCATCGACGACATCGCAGAGAGCACGCTGAAGAAGCCAGGCGAGGCCTTACGATAATCAAACGACGTGGCCGCACCGCAGGCACCGGAAGCGGCCGTTCTCATATGCGGCTTCGACCCATGCGCACCGCGGGCACCGGAACTGCACGGGCGGCCCGCCATAGGCCGGGGGGCGGCTGCTCGGCGCGTATCCGGTCGGCAGTGGCGAGGTCGCGGGCGGCGCCGCGGGAGCCGCCCGTGATGACGGAGGCATTCCGGCCGGCTGCATCCCGGGCCGCGGGGGAGCGCCCTTGCGAATCAAGCCCTCCGTGAGGCGGACGCTATAATAGAGGTAGTACGCGAAGAAGCCCGCGCCGAGGACGCCGATCGCGATGTACGCGAGGTTGAGAAACAAGCCCACGGGGGTCTCGAACCCGAGCAGGTACCCGGTCCCGACGAACATGTCCGTCGCGAAATGGAAGAGGATCGCCGCGTGGAGGCCATGGCGGAGGTATAGGTATCCCATCGCGAGGCCTGCGAGCGTGGCGGGGACGACCTTCCAATCGCCCCACCCGGGCGCGTGCGCGTAGCCAAAGACCAATGCGCTCCCGATGAGGAGGATCGCAGAGGGCAGAATCACGCGGAGCGGCTTCGTCCGGTCCACGGCGCCGCCATAGAGGTACCGGAAGGTGCCCGCGAGGTAGCGCGCTCCGGAGGTCCCCTGCGGCACCCGCCGGGCGCTCAGCGCCGCGAGCCGGAACACGAGGGCGGCGATGAGGAGGGGCGCGCCGATGAGGGCGACGCGAAAGACGAGTTCCTCGTACACAGAGGCGTTCAGGAGCTCGAAGACGAGGTACCACAACGGGAGCTCGGACAGGAACTCGGGGCCCTCCGGATTCACAAGGAATGCGATGATCAGGTTCAGGAACGCGATTGCTGCGAACGTCTGGGCGAGGGCGACGAGCCCGCTCCGGACTCGGAGCTTCGCGGAGATGTGTTCGGATCCCGCGGAGATCGCCCGCCACGTTGGCCGCGCGTCGCGGACGACGAGGAGGAGAATCGACGCAAGACTCGCGACGAGGAGGGCGATGAACCAGGCGAGGAACAGGCTCTGGTCCTGGCTAAAGAATAAGAGGTCCGGCAGCGGACCCGTAAGCGGCGTGACCGCGTACACGACGACGAAGGCGTTCGTCCTCCACTGCAGGACGAAGTTGTCGAACCCGATAATCGTTGGAATCGGGCTCGCGGGCCCTGGCCCATTCTCCGCGAACGCTGCGACCTTCAGGTAATACGAGCCCGGGAAGCGGACGGCGGCACTCGCGTCAATCGATTCCGCGCGGGTGCCCGTGGAGAGGTCCACCTCCGACGCCGCGCGCCAATTGCCTGTCGACATGAAGGTCTCGGTCCACACGGGCTGCCCGACGGGCGCGCCGGGGCCGGATTCGACGTACACGCTCACGTTGAGGCGGGAGAGAAGGGGCGAGACTTGGAACGCCCGATGATCGAACCGGAGAAGCGCCAGGTACGGCGAGGACCCGGCCGCGTCGAAGGACTGGGACCAGTAGCCGCTCGTCGTCTCATTCGTGCGGCCATCGAGCTCCATCGCTAGGTACCCGCTGTCCGGTCCATCGGTCGGGAGGAGCCCGCCACACTGTGGCGAGGACGTGGTCCGCGGCGGCGCGCCCCCCGTCGGATACCAGGAGCCAAACGCCCCGATCGCCGACAAGGCGGAAAAGGACCACACTCCCGGGCCCGTGTCAAGGGTGCCGTCGACGGTGGACCCGCACCGGATGTCCGCGATCCCGGCCGTCACCGGACCGATTGACGCAAAGGTCCCTGCCGTCGCAACACCGAGGATGACGAGGAACGAGACGATCGTGAGCAGCCAGACGAAGTTCAGGATCCCGTGGAGAATCGACCGCTGAGGAACAACAGGGGGTGGCGCCCACATCCCCCACGCGGGGAGCCCGCATGCGGGACAAGCGGTTCCTGAGTACACGGTTCCGCAACGGGAGCACCGGTAGTTCACGGGAGGCTGCGAAGCGGGAAACGGCGGGGCCGCGGGCGTCGCAAGCGTGCCGCACGCCGGGCAAAACGAGCCCTCAAAGACAGTCCCGCATCGGGCACACCGCATGAGTGCATGCCCAGCCCCACCGGCGTATTTAACGCTCGCGGTACGCGGGCTCACCCGTCGCGGATCGTCGATGAAATCGCGCGAAAATTCAGTGACGTCAGGGCCCGGATCGGGCAAAAACCCATTCAGCCGAAAATCATCCCGACGCCGGCCGCGACGTCGTCTTCCTGGTCGCGGATCGCCTTCCGGATCGCGACTTCGCGCTCCGCGGAAAGGTCCTTCGAAATCCCTTGAAACAGCTCGACGGCCTTCGCGACCGCGCGCTCGTCACCTTCGATGAGGATGAGGATCCCGAGCCCGGGAAATCCGAGCGGGTCCGCATCCCGAACCGCTATGCTCTGTCGGCTCACGAGATCGTCCTTCAGCACAGGGTCGATTTTCGCCGCGTCCGCGGGAAAAATGCTGAACACCTTGAACATTGTCCAGCGCGAAGCGGCGACCGACCTTAAACGCTCCGGCCGCTAGTCCGATTCGTGGATCGCAGTGGACGGGAGGATGATGAGGAAGGCGCCTATCACGACACACCCGATCGCGAGGATGCGATCGAATGTCGAAACCGCGACCGCGGTGGCGATGAACGCGAGCCCGAGCGCGACGAGGAACGCTCGGGCCCGGGACATTGGCAGGCGCCATCCAGCGGGTCCGACGTAAAGGTTTCGCGAGCCCTCGGTCCCTTTGATAACTGTCCGGCAAGTTTAATAGAGCCTGGACGGCCCATCGAAGAGGGCCATGCTTCCCGAAGGGGAAGTGGGCGGCACCCACTTTCTCGCTGCGCTCCTTGGCATCTCAGAGATGGTCGCCGGCCTCACAGACCGCGAAGAGGTCATCGGGACGATTGTCCGGATCACGCCTCAGCTCGTCGGCATGGACCGCTGCGCGATCCTCTTGTACGACGAGCGAAAAAAAGAGTTCCGCACGGCGGTCGTCCACGGACCGGACCGGGAACGAAATGCCGCGTACCTCCGTCTCGCAATCACGGCTGAGGACGTTCGGAACCTCGCGCACCGGATCCTCGAACAGAAACTTCCCGCCCTCGTACGGGAGTCGTCATTCCCCCGCCATGTCGCGGGCGCCCTCGGGATCAAGATAGCGCTCGTCGTCCCGCTCGTCTGTCGGGAACGAACCCTCGGGATCATGATCCTGGACCACACGACCGGGCAGCGACCGTTCACATCGAAGGAGATCAACGTTGTGATGGGGGTCGCCCAGCAGGCCGCGATTGCGATCGACAACTTCCGGCTCCAGGAGGAGGCGCAGCGGGCGAGCGAGGAAGCGCGGTTGATGGGGGAGATGCTCTCAGACGGCTCCCTCCGGCTCACCCTGGACCTGCGGCTCACGGCGCTCGACCCCTCGGCGGAAGCTCTGCTCCAGTGGAAGAGCGAGGACGTGACGGGGAAGGGTCTCGCGGCGGCGTTTGCGGTGACGGCTCGGGACGGGTCGCGACTTTCCGACATCCCACAGCTCGCGGAGCGGGTCCTCCGACCCACCCCCGGCCGGGGTCCGCCGGAGCTGTACTTTCGCCGCGCGGACGGGACCCGCGTGCTCTGCGCAGTCCTCACGACACAGGTCCGTGACGAACACGGGAGTGTCACAGAGGTTTTGTGCGCACTTCGCCAGATCTCCGTCGCGCGCGAGGAGGCTCCGGCGCGCGATGTACCCGAAATGCCGACCCGGGACCCCGAGGCGCCGGACTAGCGACTGGCCCGGCGAGAGAACATCAGGAGACGGACCTCCGCGACCGTGAACCGAGAGACCTCCCGGAGCCGGGCGCTGTCGCCGTCCCGGATGAGGGTCAGGTAGAGAGGGCAGCCTTTCGTGAGGAGGTACACCTGCTTCAACGATTCCTCGGAGATCGAGGGGTTCCCTAGGAGACGCCGCGTGGCCTCCACGCTGAGACCCCGGAGCCGCAGTTCCCGCACGGTTCCCCGCCGGACCGAGGGCGCATCGTAGAAACGGCAGTACGACGGCGTGGACTCCTGCGCAAGGACGAGGAGCTTCGCGCCGGGCGCCCCCGCGACGATCGCGAGGAGGGAGGCCATCGCATCGACAACGGGCTCCGAGACTTCGCGGTAGCCGTCCACGACGATGAGGGGTTTCACCGCGCGGATGTCCTCGCTCACCGCGTCAACGAGGCCCCGCCCGCCGAACCTCCGGAGGCTCTCGGCGAGCTGTCGGCGCACTGCGTTCCCGTCGTCCGGTGCGACGTCCACCCAGACGGCGGGGCGCCGGACGCTCATCAAGAACGCACGGGCGAGGGCGGTCTTTCCCATCCCGCGCGAGCCATACACGATCACCGCCGGGGCGGGCTCGAGCAACCATTCCGCAAGGGTGCGGATTTCCCCGTCCCGCTCGAGCAACTCGACCTGCGGCAGGACGAGCTGGGCCTCCCGCGGACGATATCTGCGCTCGCCATCGAGGCCGACGATGACCTCAAGGGGAGTTATGCGCAGCTCCTGCGCGAGATCACGGACGGTCACGCGCCGCTCACCGAACATCACGGATTCACTCTCAACGCCTGCGAGGAGGTCTCGGGCGCGTCGGATCCCCGACTCCGTCAGGAAATACAGGCGGACCTTGCGACCACGCCCTCGGAGGCGACCCTCGCGAACCTCGATGTGGGCCTCAGCGACCAACCGCTTGAGCGAGCGCGGCACATGGCTTCGGAGCAATCCGGTACGCTCTGCGATCCCCTCCTGCGTGAGCGCCGGAGCCCCGTCCCGGACATTCCAGAAGGGGAGAAGGTGCAGCAGTACGCGCTCCGCGGCGGTGAGGACCACGTCCCATTCCATCCTTGGATTTCATTTCATGATCGCTGCGTCGATGTTCCGTGTGATTGGGCACGCGACGGGAAGGAGCGAAGTGATAATCAGGGAGAGAAGCGAACGCTGCGGGCGCACGCATTGGTAATGACCACGACACTCTTATATAACGCGCGGGCAAAGTCGTGGCCTCTCCTGAACGAGGCCCCTCCATGAAGTCCGTACGGCGCATCCTGGGAAATGATCGGTCGGCCATGTCTGAGGTCGTCGGCACCCTCCTGATCCTTGCGATTACGGTGGCCCTGTTCGCCGTGATCATCGTCTGGGTCACGAGCTTCTCGGGCCCGCCGACCGGCATCCGTCTTGACCTCGACGCGAATCTCGTTCCCCAATACGACGCCGTCGGGAATCCAGCCGGAATGAACATCACGGTCGTCCACCGCGGGGGAGAGTCTCTGGACGACGTAGCGACGCGTGTCTATCTCACGCTCGAACGGAACGGTGCACTCTCCACCGAGATTCTTCGGCTTCAGGGCACAATCCAATGGGGACCGAACACCGGTGATTTGTACGGCCTGCTCGACGGCACGAACTCGGTGTGGAATATCAACGAGCGCTGGTCCATCACGAACAAGACGCTCCTCCCGACGGACCGCATCCTCGTGTCCGTCATCGACATCGAACGGAGCGTCGTCGTATGGTCCGAGCAGGTGCTCGGTCCCGCGGGGACGCATCCACCGATCTTCGGGCTCCGGTGGGCCGACGGGACCACGACGACGACGACGATCGATACGCCCGAGACCGGCAAGACGTTCGGACTCTATGCGCGGCTCTACGACGCAGACAACGACCTTGTCTCGGTCGACGCGGAACTCACGATCTACTTCGGCACGGGAAGCCCGTGCGCGACGCGACTCACGATGTACGACGACGGGCAGGGCGGGGACGCGGTCGCCGGGGACGGTGTGTGGACCCTGGCCCACGGATGCCTGATGCCGAGTCTCTCCTGGGATGGGTCCCTCATCCTGTTCCGAGCGATCGACACGCAAAACCACACGACGAACTCCCGCATGGTCCTCAAGGTTCTGAAGGGAACCACGACCTTCAACCCGTTCGGCGGGACCTGGAACAGCACGCTCGGCGGGATCGGCCAGGGCGCTAGCGGACCGTACGGCGACTATGGATACAACATCTACAACGCGAGCGGGCTGCCGACGGGGGACAACCCCGCCGGGACCCCGACCCGCGTGTTCCGGCCCGGCGAGATCGTCTATGTGATCGCGCGAACGACGACGGTCAAGAACCTGGAGAACATCAACTCCTTCATCCTGTACGACCGGTTCGGCACCAAGGTGTCTCCTCAGACGAAGGAGTTCGACTCCCGCGACCCCACGAAGCAGACGCCCGCCTTCATCCAGACCGCGACCTCGCCGTACTTCGAGTATCAGTACTTCTTTGACACGACGGGCCTCGCGAACGCGCCCTATCCCCTCGAGTTCATCCTGAAGGACAACGCGGGCAACGCCCCGTTCTTCACAACGGACCAGATCTGGGTCTCAGCCGACGGTCAGACGACTTCACCGTACCCGAAGATCGTCACGTACCGGGACCCCAACAACGACGGCGTGCTCTCCGATTTGACCTTGGAGACGCGATTCACGTCCATCGAGAAGATCTACGTCCGCATCTTCTTCCAAGACAAGGATGGGACGGCAACGTATGTGAATGCGAACGCGGGCGACATTGAGATCCAGGACTACTTCGGGTTCTACCAGGTCAAGAAGCGGCCATGCGCGAACCAGCCGACCTGCACGCAGAGCAACCCGCCGCTGAGCCTGATCTCCCTCTTCGGTTTCGACCCGCCCACGGAGAAGAGTTACGTCGTCAACATCGACCTCCTCCGGCGGGACCAGGACCCATTTGTGCCCGGTACGAACTGGTATACCCTCCGAATCCGGTCCATCGCGGATCAGGGCTCCCCGGGGACTGTGGAACGATATCAGATGCTCGCGACGCAGATCGTCATCGAGGCCCCGCTGAGCGTGATTGACACCGTCATGTCCACGGAGGCGGGGGGGAAGGAAGACCGCGGCGTGTACTGGTACGAGAACAACTTCTATTGGCGGGAGCACCCCATTGATCTCCTCCCGAAGGACGCGCGGAAACCCCTTGCGATGGCCACGGGTGACCTGAACGGCGACACGAAAGTCGATGTCGTGATCGGTCTCGACTCGAAGGAAAACAAGAACATCGTCGCGTACTTTAACCTGGATTACGGCACGACCTGGCGGCGGGACTTCATCAACCAGTACCTTCAGCAGGACAAGTGGCGCGCGGAGTCACTCGCCATCGGCGACCTCGACGGCGACAGCGACAGCGACCTGGTCGCCGGGATCAGGGATGAAAACGGCCAGGGCTTCGGCGTCATCATCTTCTGGAACGACGGAGTGTGGTCGACCCAGGTCCTCGCATACGGCGAGGGCGGGAACATCCCGAACCAGCGAAGCCTCGCGATCGGCGACATGAACAACGACGGCCGACCGGATATCGTCGCGGGCGACACGGCCGGCAAGGTGAAGTACTACAGGAACAACGTCCGAGGAGCCTTCCCGACCGGTGTCGCAGGCAACTACCCGCCAGGCGACCCGAACAGCTTCGGCGCCGGCGTCCGCTTGACGACAGATACAAACTCAGCGATCGGGTACAACAGCCTCAGGCTCGCCAAGATGGAAGGCGTGTCGGCGGACCTGAACCCGCTCTCGCCGGGCGCGGACACGACCCTGGATGTCGTTGCGGGCGCGGGCACGAGCGTCCTCATCTATCGCACGAGTATCGGGGCCGGCGGGTCCGTCAGCTGGACGCGCTACACGCTCTCCGCCTCCGGGGACTGGCCTCTCGCAGGACCAATCCAGAGCCTCGGCCTCGGGGACATGAACCTAGACGGCAGGGTCGACATCGTCGTCGGGATCGACGCACCCGCCCGCACGAGCGGCATCTACCGGCTCCGGAACATGGGGATGACGTCCGGCGGAACTCCGACCTTCAATACCTGGAGCAGCGCGCGCTTGCCGCACACGACGACGAACCCGACGGGACAGGTCGTGGACCTCGGACCGATCAAGGACCTCGTCGTCGGCGACAGCGATGGCGACGGGGACATGGACATCGTGTTCATCAGCGAGAAGCTCGACCCGAGCGAGACCCTGAACAACCTGTGGCTCCTCGAGAACATCGGCGACGTTCCCTCGAGCTACGTCGAGGTCAACGTGTTCACGGACGGCTGGACGACCCGGAAGGAGAAGGCGTTCGCAGTCGAGATGGCCTACATCAACCTCTAACCGCGCCCCTAGCTCCGAAGGCGCGCGACCACGCCCCTCTCCCGCTCGACCTCGAGCACCGCGAGAAGGTCGCTATGCTTCCGCGCAAGCTGACGGATCCTGCGGGCGATGAAGCCCTCCCGCTCCTGTTGGAGGACGCGATATCCCTTCGAGCCGTTCACGAGGGCGTCCCACTCGAGGACGAACTCCCCCGCGGTTACCGCGGTCGACTCCCACTTCCTCAGACGCCGTTGGCGGGCGTTCGTCAGCAGGATGTCGACCGTAGACACGGAGGCGACGTAAACGCTCGTGTATTGCTCCTCATCCATGTCGAGCGGGTAGACCGGGATCGAGTGGCCGTCGGCGGCGCGGACCGCTTCGACGAAGCACGGGGGCGGCTTCTGCACTTCCCCGAAGCGAGCGAGCCCTCGGACGTACACCTCCTCCTCGACGTTGTCCGGGGGGGCATTCCCACCCCCGTACAATCGGAGGGCCTCGAGTTCCTCGCGGGAGATGCTGAGCCCCACGGCCTCCGGGGAGACCTCTGAGATCGCGGCGCGCACGGTCTCCGCCTCCGACACGAGGCCGCGGATGACGGGCATCACGTGCACCCGGGAGGTGCCGAGGGCGACGACCTCCATGTCACGACTTCCGCTCCTCGATGAGATCGAGGATTTCCGCGCGGTCCCGAATCCGCTTCAGCTCGTCCTTTCCAATGATCGGCGTGCCCTCGAGGCTCGTCCGCGTCGTCCGGCGCTCGACGAACAGCACGCCGTCCCGCTCGACGATCCGTGCGAGGTTCGACACGACGCTCGCCTTCGCCTGGGCGGGCTCGCCGACGGACGTGACCGCGGTGAGGAGCACGAGCTCGCGGTCCTGTGTGAACGCCTCAAATGGGCAGCGGACCGTCGGGAGAACGTCGTAGCCGAGACGCTCGAGAGTCGTGAACACGCTCCGCTCGAACCCCTCGAATTCCTCGAAGCCCGTGAGGGTTCGTTCAACCTCGTGGGAATACATGAACGGGTCCATCGGAACGACGAGAGGTTCGCCGAGGAACTCCTCGAGCCGGAGGGCGATTTCGACGGTCGCGGACATCCCCTCGAGGTACATCTGGATCGCACGCCGCGACACGCCCGCAATCTCCGCGAGGGCCCCGAGCGAGATGCGCCGCTCCTCTCGCGCTCGTCGCAGCCCCTCCCCGTCGAGCTTCACGTAGAGCCCGCCGGGGGCGGAGAAGATGAACGGCGGTACGCCCTCCGTGAAGAAATCGATGAACGTCCGCCGGGACAGGATTGGGACGCCGAAGCGCGAATAGATCACGCCGTCCTCGAGCGGGCCGGAACCGGACCGATCCCCGATTAGGAGGGGGGAGCCCTTCAGCGTCGTTGCGATCATCTTCAGCTCGTGCCCGCTCGTCTTGCCGAACGCGTCGACGTTCTGGAGCACCTTAATCAGGAGAAGGACGTCGTCTCGCCGTGCGACGAGATCGAACGCGAGCCCGCGGAGGCGTGTCTTCTCGCTGAGGTAGAAGCCCGTGCGGGCGAGAATGATGCGAATCTCGTCAAGGAGACGCTCTCGGTTCACGGACGAATGACCTGTTTCACGCTATTTAAGGGTTATATACCGGCTCGTGCCCAGGGTGCAGAGTCGTTCGTGACGCGGCCGTGGACGTCAAACCGCGGTTGGCCTCACTCATGGGCAACTCAGCGGACCGTCGAGTTCGCCGCGATCGCCTCGCAATCCTTTAACGCGGAGCCCGCATCGCCCGCCGTTCATGGCGGGCATCTTGCGCGATGCGCGCGTCCTTGTCGAGGACCCCGCGGAGGCGTCGTCGCTTCATAACAAGGGGTACTACGGCGAGCCCGTGAGTGGCGGCGGCCTCCGGCTAAGCCTTCTCGAGGCCGTGTACCTCGTCGAGACGGGCCGCTTGGCGGTCGAACGGGACAGCGCTCCCCTCTCGATGCGCGCCCTTGTCCGGGCTGCGGCGCAGGCCCACGGAGGCTTCGAGATCAGGTACGTCGTCTACCGGGACCTTCGGCAGCGCGGGTACGTCGCGATCGAGGGCACCCCGCCCGCGGACTTCGTCGTGTTCCCCCGAGGCGGCGCGCCGAAGAGGACGCCCGCGAAGTACTGGGTCTCTGCAATCTCGGAGCGCTCCGTGTTCGACCTCGATGCGCTCGCGGATCACCTCCACCGCGTTTCGGGGATTCGGAAGCAGCTCCTCCTTGGGATCGTCGACGAGGAGTCGGACCTCACGTACTACGTGGTGCGGGAGGCGGAGCCCCGGGGTCGGCCGCCAACGGCGCCCGCGGGTCGGATCGCGACCGCGCACCTCCTCGAGGACCGCGCGATGGTCGTCGACGAGGCGGAAGCCCAGGCGCTCCACGCGGACGGGTTCTATGGAAAGATCGTGGGGCGGCGCGTCCAGCTCTCCCTCATCGAGACCGCGCACCTCCTGAAGCACGGCGCGATCGAGCTCCGGAACGCGGACACGGACCGGAAGATCGCGCTCCCCCGCCTCCTCGCGGAGGCCCGCAGGGTCCAGCCGGACTTCGACCTCCGGCTCCGGGTGTACGAGGACCTGAAGGCCCGTGGGATCGTCGCGAAGACGGGGTTCAAGTACGGCTCCCACTTCCGCGCGTACGAGGGGGACCCGGACCGGACGCACGCAAAGTACCTCGTCCACGCCCTCCCCGCGAAGTATCGCGGAATGTGGCCCGAGGTCAGCCGCGCGGTTCGGCTCGCGCACGGGGTGAAGAAGCAGTTCCTCCTCGGCACGACGGCGGAGGGCAGCGTGCGGTACGTCAAGCTCGAACGGGTGCGGCCGTAGCAAGGTACTGCGGCAGACCCACGAGGGTCTTCAGGGTCGCCTCCACGAACGGCGGCATCGCCTCAGGGGGGTGGCGGCCCTCCCGATCTATCAGGAGGCAGCGGAACCCGACGAGGGCCGCCGCCTTCAGATATTCCGTGCGGTCGTCGACGACGAAGGAGCGCGGGGGGTGCGCGCCGAGACGATCGACAATCCCCCGCCAGTACTCAGCGCTTGTCTTATTCGCATTTTGGCTCTCGCCGGTGATCACGCCGTCGACCTCGGCTAGGAGTTTCGCGCCCGTGAGCGCGCCGCGGGCGTTCGACTCCGTCGCATTCGTCGAGACGGAAACATGGTGGCCCGCTTTCCTCAGACGGGCGACGGCATGGCGGGCGTCAGGGAACGCCGCGTCGATCCCCGCCATCACCTCGAGGTCGAGAGCCTTCGAAAACCCATGCGGGTCCTCGGGTCGCGAGACGCCCGCCTCCTGGAACATGCGGATGATGTTCTCCGAATCCGCCCGACCTACGACCTCGATCCATGTCCCCTTCTCCCACGTCTCGGGCCGTGCCATGTGCTCCTCATACCACGAAGCCGCAACATCGTGGGCCCGGAGCCAGGTTTCGATCAAGCCCCCATGGCGGGTGCACAGGAGTTCCGACGCCCGCTGCCGGTACGCGGGCTTCATCCTGCGGGAGTCCGTGAGGACGCCCCAAAGGTCGAGGAACACGTCCGCCATGGACCGCCCCGCAGGCGCCGGAACAGGATAAGGATGTCGAGCGAGCCGCGGTTGAACGATTCAACAAAGCGACGCGGGACCACGAGGGCGAGGCGTCGAGGTCTTTGGGCTGACCCCGTTACGAGGTCCAGACGGGACTCGTCCTGCGACGTATTCAAACCAACGACGGAGGTTCTAGCGGCGATACGCGACGCGACCGCCAATGATCGTCATCCCCACTCGCGTCGACCGAATGCGACTCAGATCCTTCCAGGGATCGCCGTCGAGGATGACGGCGTCTCCGAGCGCACCCGGCGTCAGCGTCCCCGTCTCGGATTCCTCCGTGCCGGCGAGTGCTCCGCCTCGCGTGTACGCGACGAACGCTTCGTCGACCGTGAGCCGCTGCACGTCGAACGGCGCGTTCACGGCCGCGTGGATCCCTCCAAGCGGACCGTACGGCATGCCGTCGGAGCCGAAGGCAAGGACGACCCGCTTCTCGAGAATCTCCCGATACGGATTGTTCCGGCGCAGGCGCTCGGGTCCGAGCCGGCGCTCATACATCCCGCCCGGGAAGGACCAGCGGCCGACGAAATTCGGCTGGCACGAGGCGACGATCCCATGATCCTTCATCCGATCGATGTGCTCGGGGTGAAGCAACTCCGCGTGCTCAATCCGGTGCCGGAGACTGTGCCCATCGGGGATCGCGCGTTCCATCGCGTCGACGACGGTCTCAATCGCGCGGTCCCCGACCGCGTGCACGGCGGCCTGGAACCCCGCGTCGTGAATCCGTGCGACGAGGGTACGAAGTTCGTCGGGACTGTGGATCAGATGCCCCGTTTCCCTCGGTTCGTCCGCGTACGGCTCGAGGAGGGCGGCCGTGCGAGCTCCGAGGGAGCCGTCGCTGAACACCTTGATCGCGCCGAGACGGAGCCACTCGTCTCCGAATCTTCGGGCGAGCCCCGCGGCCGCGAAGTGTGGAAGCAAGGGGTCGCGAGCCATCACGTACACTCGGAGCGGCAGGTGGCCCACCGCCTTCGCGATCTGGTACGCGCGGAGCTCCGTCTCGTTCACGATGTCGTGGACCGTCGTGATGCCGAGGGCGAGCGCGGCCCGCGCGACGCGGAGAAAGCTCTTCGCGAACCGGTCCGGGGACGGCCAGATGAAGTCCCAGATTCGAGCGAGCGCCTCCTCCTTCAGGACGCCCGTCGGATGCCCGGACGGGTCGATCTCGAAGCCGCGCGTGTGCGGGGGGATGGAGAGAATCCCGAGAGCGGCGGAGTTCACCGAGGCCATGTGAAGGTCTACGCGAATCGCCGCGACCGGCACCGTCACGGACACGCGATCCAGATCGTCCCGCGTGAGGTACCGCGGCTCCGGCCATCGCGTTTCGTCCCAGTCGTCGCCGACGACCCACCCGCCCGGCTTCGCCCGCGCGACGCCCTCGCGCAAGACGTCCAGGACCTCCTCGCTGGAGTGACATCGGTGGAGTCGGAGGTTCGACAGACGTGACGCGCTTTCCATGAGGTGCGCGTGGGCGTCGATGAACCCGGGGACGACGACCCTCCCGCGAAGCGCGACGATTTTCGTGCCGCGGCCCGTCCATCGCTCCGCCTGCGCGTTTGATCCGACTGCGAGGACCCGACTCCCGCCAAAAGCAATCGCCTTCGCACGGGGCTTCTTCGAGTCCATCGTGTGGATGTCCCCGTCGACGAGGACGAGATCCGCGTCCCTCATGCCGACGCCCGGAGTGCCCGGAGGCGTCGTGCCGCCTCCAGGAGCGTTTCGTCCTTCTTCGAGAACATGAAGCGCACGAACCGCCGTCCGTCCGCAGGGTCGGAGTAGAATGACGTCCCCGGCACGACGGCGACGCCGAGCCCTTCGGCAAGGTGGTTCGTGAACGCCCAGTCGTCCTTGAAGCCGAACCGTGTGTGATCCGCCATGACGTAGTACGCGCCATCGGGCCGCGAGGCATCGAACTCGATGTCCCGGAGCGCGGTCCAGAGGAGATCGCGCTTTCGCTCGTACATCGCGGCGAGTTCGCGGTAGTACGAGTCCGGGAACCCGAGCGCGACAGCGCCCGCGATCTGGAGGGGGTGTGGCGCCCCGACGGTGAGGAAGTCGTGCACGCGCTTCATCGCGTCCGCGATCGGCTTCGTCGCGATCGCCCAGCCGACCCGCCATCCCGTCACGCTGTACGTCTTCGAGAGTCCGTTGAGCGTAACGGTCCGGTCCGCCATCGCGCCTACGGACGCAATCGAGATGTGCTTCCGCCCACCGTAGGTGATGTGCTCGTAGATCTCGTCCGTGATCGCGATCGTGCCCGTGTCCTCGCAGAGGTCCGCGATCATCTGCAACTCGGATCGCGAAAACACTTTGCCGGTCGGGTTGTTCGGCGTGTTCAGGACGATCGCCTTCGGGCGCTTCGTGAACGCCCGCTTGAGCGCCTCCTCGTCGAGGGACCACGAGGGCCACACCATCGGGACGAACGTCGCCTTCGCCCCGCTCACAATCGCGTCGGGGCCGTAGTTCTCGTAGAATGGCTCGAGGATGACGACCTCGTCGCCGGGGTTCACGACGCTCAGCATCGCCGTCATCATCGCCTCCGTGGAGCCGCACGTGACGACGATGTTCGCCTCCGGATCCGCGTCGATCCCGTTGAACCGCTTCGCCTTCGCGGCGATCGCGTCTCGCAGCGGCTTCGCGCCCCAGGTAATCGCGTACTGGTGGTGCGGGCCCTTCAGCGCTTCCCGCGCGGCGTCGACGATGTCCTGCGGCGGGTCGAAGTCGGGGAAGCCTTGGGCGAGGTTGATCGCGTCGTGCTTCGCGGCGATGCGCGTCATTTCGCGGATCACGCTTTCCGGAAAGTGCTGCACACGTTCCGCGACCCTGCGGTCCTCGATCCGGAATCCGAACGATGGGGTGCCCTTCGCCTGCTTCGCCATGGACCGCCCGAGATGGCGGGGCCATGAAGGGGGACGGGGAAAAACGTGTCGCGATTAGTCCCTCACCCTCGGCGCCGGTAGATGCGAGACCGGTGGTCCACCCGCTCGACGAGGATCACCTGGGTTTCGTGGGAGAGAATCGCGAGCAGCCGGTAATCACCAATCCTCAGCTTTTGGTCATCCTCCCCGACCAAGCGGGTGAAGAACCGCTTTGGGTCCATCGCGGCCCGTTCAAGTTTCGCGACGACCCGCCGCGCCACGGGAGGATCGAGCCGGCTCAGGTCTCGGATGGCCTGATCGGTCCACTGGATCGACCAGTGCATCCCTTCAGAGCCCCAAGCGCTTCTTTACTGCCTCGTGGTCCGTGAGTCGGCCTTCCTTGACGTCGAGGCGCGCGTTGAGGAGACCGACCCGGAAGGCCTGCGTGTACGTGCCCTCCTCGTCCCCCTCTGGGATCAAGGCAAGCAGCCTGTTCAACACCTCGTCGTAGGTCTCCCTGGCGCTGGACTTGAGACGGGACAACCTCTCGCGTGTGGCCGAGCTCACTTGGATCGTCGTCGCCATAGGTAGCTATGCGAGTACTATAGCGTATTATATACCTTCCGTTCCGCGAGGCGGTCCACGGATACGCACTCTCCAATCCCGATAGGCGGATAAGCCCTGACGGTTTCCAGGAAGCGATGCGCTCGTACGACTTCTGGCGGGTGGACGTGTTTGCGGACCGCCCCCTCGAGGGCAACCCGCTCGCGGTCTTCCCCAGGGCCGAGGGTCTGAGCGAGGAAGAGATGCTTGCGATCGCGCGAGAGATGAATCTCTCTGAGACGACGTTCGTCCTCCCGTCATCGAAAGCGGGGGCGAACTACCGGAACCGGATCTTCACCCCGGGCGGCGAAATCCCGTTCGCGGGCCATCCGTCTCTCGGCACGGCGTACGTCGCCGCGATGGAGGGGCTCGTTGCCCTCCATGAGGGCACGGTGTCCGTGCGCCAAGAGGTCGGGATTGGAGTCCTGCCCCTAGAACTGGACGTGCGGGATGGCCGCATCGACCTCGTCGCGATGACACAGGGCATGCCACGGGTCCGCCGGCCCGTCCGAAACCCGGCGCGCGTCGCGCAAGCCCTCGGGATCCGCGCGCGGGACCTTTTCCCGGGATTGCACCCGCAGGTCGCCTCGACCGGAGCGCCCTCGCTCCAAGTCCCGGTCCGCTCGCTCGAGGTCGTGCAGAACCTCTCTCCGGATCCCCGAATTCTCGGCCGAATTCTCGCTCGGATCGACGGGGATGCGGGCGCCTACGTGTTCACGTTCGAGGCAGAAGGAGAGGCGGACCTCCATGCGCGGGGATTTTTCCCCCAACATGGAATCACAGAGGACCCCGCGACGGGGAGCGCGGCCGGAGCCTGCGGCGCCTACCTCGCCGCGAACCACCAGCTACCCGCGAAAGAGTGGTTCGTCATCGAGCAGGGCATCGAGATCCATCACCCGAGTCGAATCGAGGTGTCGGTACGCGTTGAACGTGGCCGCCCGCGTGCCGTTCTCGTCGCTGGCAAGGTCGTGCCCGTCATGCGGGGAACTCTGACGCTCCCCTGAACAGCGCCCGGATCACAGCCGCGGTCAAGAAATGCTACAGCTCGACCTTGATCCCGAGTTTCTCGGTGAGCTCCTTGTAGCGGTTCCGGATCGTGACCTCCGTCACGCCCGCGACCTCGGCGACCTCCCGCTGGGTCCGCCGCTCGTTCGCGAGAATCGATGAGATGTAGATCGCGGCCGCCGAGACGCCCGTGGGCCCCCGGCCCGAGGTGAGCTCGCGATCCGCCGCCTGCTTGAGGATCTCGATCGCCTTCGACTGGACCTCGCCGCTGAGCTTGAGCTCCGAGCAGAACCGCTGGACGTAGTCCTCCGGGTGCGTCGGCATCAGCTTCAGCTTCAGCTCGCGGGTCATGAAGCGGTACGTGCGGCCGATTTCCTTCCGCCCGACCCGGGACGAGTTCGCGATTTCATCGAGGGTCCGCGGGACGTTGCACTGGCGGCACGCCGCATACAGGGAACCCGCGACGACGCCCTCGATCGACCGGCCCCGGATCAGGTTCTTGTTGACGGCCTTTCGGTAGATCATCGCGGCCGTCTCGCGGACGTTTCGAGGCAGGCCCATACCGCTCGCCATCCGGTCGAGCTCGCTCAAGGCGAACGCGAGGTTCCGCTCCGTCGCGTTGCTCACCCGGATCCGGCGTTGCCACTTTCGGAGCCGGTAGAGCTGCGCGCGGTTCCGCGTCGGAATCGACTTGCCGTACGAGTCCTTGTTCTTCCAGCCGATCGTCGTGGACAGGCCCTTGTCGTGGATCGTGTACGTCATCGGCGCCCCCGTGCGGGCCCGCTTCTCGCCCTGTTCGACGTCAAACGCCCGCCACTCGGGGCCTTGGTCGATCATCCCCTCCTCGAGGACGGCGCCACATCCTTCGCAGACGAGCTCACCGCGGTCGTAGTCGAACGACAGGTGGCGGCTACCGCACTCAGGACACCGGGTGACTTCTTCGGCCTCTTCGATCTTTTTGCCGGGCATCTTGCACCTCTTCGATGAACACCTCAGAGCCGATTAGGGCGAGCATGGGCGTCCCCTCCGGACGGACGGAGATGAACGGTTCTTTCACGGGTCCGAACACCTTCATCACCCGCCCAAGAGGGCGTCTCCGCTTGTCGATGACGACCGCGCCTCTCGACGCAGCGAAGGCCGATCGGATGAGGATTGAACCATCATAGGAGATGTTCTCAACAAGCCCGAGCCGACGGATACCCCCGCTCAAGGTCAAATCGGCTGGAAGCGAGTCTCCTATATAAGAATTCCGTAATCCTCAAGCGTTCCTGGTCCGAAATCGGCTTGAGGGTTTCGCCCGAAACGCCCGGCCGTCCAGAGGCCTGTGAACCGCTGGGCAAAGTCCATGGCCCTCTCGCCCGATGCCCGCCCACGATGCGAATTGCAATGGGCGGGACGTTTGACATCCTCCACATCGGGCACGAGGCCCTCCTCAACGCGGCGTTCGTCCTGGGCGGGGAGGTCTTCATCGGCCTCACGACGGATGCGATGGCGCGGCAGACGCGCCCCGTGGTGAACCGTTTCGAGATCCGCAGAAGGGGGCTCGAGTCATGGCTCAAGCGGCGGGGGTACGCGGCCGCGCGGATTGGTCCAATCGAGGACCCGTATGGCCCTGCCGCGCACGAACCGTTCGACGCGATCGTCGTCAGCGCGGACCGGGAGCTCGTCGCAGTGAAGTTGAACGAGGCCCGCCAGCGCCGCGGCCTCCCGTCGCTCGCGATCCACGCCGTCCCCATGGTCCTTGCGGAGGACGACGCCCCGATCGCGTCCCGGCGGATCCGTGCGGGGGAGATCGACCGTCGCGGACGGCTCCTCCGCCTTCTCCGAGTGAACGTCGGTTCAACGAACCCCGTGAAGGTCCGCGCGGTCGCGAACGTGTTTCGTCAAGTCTCTCGGAAGCCGCCCCGCGTAAAGGGCGTGCGGGTCGCCTCGCGCGTCGCGGACCAGCCGTTCGAGGACCATGCGATCGAAGGTGCGATCAACCGCGCGAAGGAGGCAATCCGCGGCGCGGACTATGGCGTCGGCATCGAGGCGGGACTGTTCTGGAACGCGCGGATCCAGGATTACCTCGACGTGCAGTACTGCGCGATCGTCGACAAGGCGGGGCGGGTCACGCTCGGCCATGGACCTGGATTCGTGTATCCGCCCGCCGTGATTGAGGACGTCAAGGCGGGGAGGACGGTCGGCGACGCGATGTCCGAGCTCACGGGCCGCCGCGCGATCGGGAGGACGACCGGGGCGGTTGGATACCTCACGGAGGGGCGGATGAACCGCACGAAGCTCACGGAAGCCGCGGTCCTCATGGCAATGATTCCGCGCATCCGAAAGAACCGATATCGCGGCAGGGTCCGGTCCGGCGTGCAGTGAGAGGCGCGGCATCACTAGCGGCGAGACCCTGAGCCATGGATTCACGCGAGTGGCAAAGCCTTTATGGGCGCCGTCCAGTTGTTCGCCGTAGGAGGTCCATTACATGCCCGCCAAGGTCGCTGTGAACGGCTACGGGACAATCGGGAAGCGGGTCGCGGACGCGGTGTCGCTTCAGGACGACATGGAAATCGTCGGCGTCTCGAAGATGTCACCGAACTTCGAGGCGAGGCTCGCAATCGAGAGGGGGTACCCGCTGTACGCGACGACGAAGGAGGTCCTTCCGAAGTTCGAGAAGGCGGGCTTCAAGGTCCACGGCACGCTTGAGAACCTGCTGAAGGAGGCGGACCTCGTCATCGACGCGACGCCGGAAGAGAGCGGCTTCAGGGCCGCGTACGAGAAGGCGGGGGTGAAGGCGATCTGGCAGGGCGGCGAGGAACATTCCCTCACGGGTCTGAGCTTCAACGCGGCCGCGAACTATGCGGAATGTTTGGGCGCGAAGTTCGTCCGCGTGCCGTCGTGCAACACGACGGGCCTGATCCGGACCCTCTACCCGCTCGACGTCCACTTCGGCGTGGACCACGTCCTCGCGGTGCTGGTGCGGCGCGCGACGGACCCGGGCGACTCGAAGAAGGGGCCCATCAATGCGATCGAGCCAGAGCTCGAGATGCCGAGCCATCACGGGCCCGACGTCCAGAGCGTCCTCCCGAAGCTGAACATCCACACGATCGCGGTGAAAGTCCCGACGACGATCATGCACCTCCACGCGGTGAGCGTCACGCTGAAGCGGAAAGCGACGGTCGACGGGGTCCTCGACGCCTGGCGGCGCACGCCACGGCTCACGTTCGTAAAGGGCGGGGAAGGCGTAAAGTCCACCGCGCAAATCATGGAACTCGCGCGCGACCTCAGCCGGTCCCGCTCGGACCTGTATGAAATCGCACTCTGGGAGGACGGCGTCCACGTCGTCGACGGCAGGCAGCTATACTACTTCCAGGCGGTCCACCAGGAGAGCGACGTCGTCCCAGAGAACATCGACGCGATCCGGGCGATGCTTGAACTTGAGCGAGATGGCCGAAAGAGCATTGAGAGGACGGACCGGAGTCTGGGCATCCCGACCCCGGCAGCTTAGATCACACGGACTAAGACTGTGTCCCCGCAGCAGACGTACCGGAACAGCGCTCCCGGGTTGGAGTGCATTGTTCTGATCTCCGCAACGCTTCCCGCGAGTCCGAAGTAGCGGACACCAAACCGAACGACCTCGCGCGCCCCATCGGGAAACTCAATCTCGAACGTGACGATGGCGCCCCCGTCCGGAAAGTCCGAGACGTTGTAGCCAATCTGTCGAAATCGAACGCCGACGAGGACAAAATCCATGCCCGCTTGAAGCTCGTCAACCGTGAGAACACGCGTTGTTGACAGCGTCGACCACGCGCCCCACGCCACGAGTAGTGCGACGGATGCACCAATTACCACTGGGATGGTGCGACGCGCGTTTTGCATCCTGCTCAACGGGCGCATCATCCCGTTTCTGAAGACTTATCGCTTTCCCTCGAGACGGCGGATCCGCTTCCGCGCCCGCTCGAGGACGCCCATGAGCGCGTGGAAGTCCCACTTGCTCGGGACGGCGCGGCCCACGAGACGACGGAACATGACCTTCGTTCGATCCCGCTTGTGGGCGGGGTAGTTCGTCGCATCAAGGAGGGCGTCGAATGCCCTGTGGAGCGCCTCCTTCTCGAACCCAGAGGCTACGAGGCGGCTCTGTGACGAGGCCTTCACAGCGAATAGCTCGTACAAGACGATGGCCGCCGCGTGTGAGACATTGAGGATTGAATACTCTGTCGACGCAGGAATCGTCACGAGGAGGTCGCAGCGGCGAAGCTCCTCATTGAACAGGCCAAAGTCCTCCCGCCCGAAGAGCAGCGCGACGGTGCCCGCGAGGGGGGCGATGCGGGCCGCGAGCTCCTCCGAAGTCACGGCAATCCGGGTGAACCGCTTCTCGCTCCGGGTGTCGATTCCCGAGGTCCCCACGATGAGGTCCGCGCCTTCGATCGCGGCGTCGAGGGTCTCGACGGTTCGCGCGGACTCGAGGATACCGACCCCATGCATTGCCCGTCGCCGGGCCTCCTCGCCGAGGGTGCATGGCTTCACGAGGACGAGCTCCGCCACGTCGAAGTTTCGCATCGCGCGGGCGACCGCGCCGACGTTGCCGTCGTTCTTCGGCTCGACGAGGACGACGCGAATCGCGGGCACGTCGAGATATATCGAGGGGCGCGATATGACGGTTCGGATGCGAATCGCCCTGAAGATCGCGTACGACGGCGCCGCGTTCTACGGCCACCAGCGCCAGCCTGACGCTCGGACCGTCGAGGGCGAGGCGATCACCGCGTTGACGGCGGCGCGGATCATCCGTGACCCGAACGAGGCGTTCTTCCGCAGCGCGAGCCGAACAGATCGAGGGGTGAGCGCGGTCGGGAACGTGATCGCGTTCAACACGTCGTTCGCGCCCGGCGCCGCGATCGGCGCATTCAACGACCGCGCACGAGACGTGTGGGCATGGGCGTTCGCCGTCGTCCCCGAGGACTTCCATCCCCGCGGCGCAGAGGAGCGGTGGTACCGGTACCATCTCTTCGAGAATGTCCCGCTCGAACCCCTTCTCGCCGCCGCACGCCTCTTCGTCGGCGAACACGACTTGTCGTCCTTCACCTCGGACCCGCCACAGGGCCCGCATCCGATCCGCCGGATCGACGTGCGGCAGGACGATGAGGCGATTCTCGTCGACCTGCGCGCGCGGAGCTTCCGGCGCGGGATGGTCCGGCGAATCGTCGCTGCGATGCTCGCGCACGCAGGCGGAGATGTTACGATCGCTGAGATCGAGGAGGCGCTCCGCGGCCGCTTGCACGACTTCGGTGTCGTCCCCCCAGAGCCCCTCGTTCTGATGGACGTCGCGTACGGATTTCCATTCGAAATCGCGCTCAAACCGAAGGTTCGCGACGAGTGGCGGGCGAGGGAAGTCGAGGCGGCTCTCCGCCTCCGGTTCCTCCGGGACGTTAAGGACGCCGTCCGCGAGATCTGAAAGGTAAGTGCTCTAAGATGGGAAAAAGCCTTAAGACGGTTCCTGCCCTACCACGGTTGTGGCCCTTGCCTACTACCTGGCCAAGAGAGCCCTTTTCCTTTCAATCACCCTTGTTATCGCAACGTACCTCGTCGTCATCATTTCGAACCAGGGCGGACTCATCGACAACCAGATCATCGCGGAAATTCGCCTCGGCGTGATCCAGGAGCTCCGATCGGACCCAACGTACCTTCGCTTGCCGCCGGATGTGCAGAAGCAGGTTTTCGAAAAGAAACTCCAAGAGCGAATCGTGTTCCGAGGACTTGACCAACCGTTCGTGACGAAATCCTTCCGACAAACGTGGGAGGCCCTCACCCTCGACCTCGGGCGGGCCCAAAACACGTACGGAAGCGGATCGTTCAAGCTCACCACGATTATCATGGAGCGCCTCCCGCGCACCGTCTTCCTCTTCACGACCGCGACAGTCTTGTCCGCCGTGGTCGGCGTGTGGCTCGGCCTTCGCATGGCACGGCGGGCCCTCTCGATCTTTGACCGCGGGATGACGGTCCTGTCGATCACGACCCTCGTGATTCCGTCCTGGGTGTTCGGAATTTTCTTCATTCTCCTCTTCGCGTTCGCGTTTCCAATCTTCCCGTCCGGCGGCATGGTGAGCGTCCCGGCTCCCACGGATCCATGGGCCCTGCTCGCCGACCGTCTCTACCACCTCGCGCTCCCGCTCATCACGGTCACGTTCTCGTCCTTCGGCGGATGGTCGTATACGACGCGGAACCTCGTCCTGCAGATCATGAGCGAGGACTTCGTGACGGCCGCGCGAAGCAAAGGCCTCCCGGAGAAGAAGGTCCTCCACCGCTACGTCCTGCGGGCCGCGTCCCCGCCGATCATCACCGGAATCGTCCTCGCCTTGATCGGATCCTGGACCGGCGCGATCATCACGGAGCTCGTGTTCAACTGGCCCGGCCTCGGCCTCCTCTTCTTCGAGGCGGTCATCCTCGTCGATGCACCGACAATCATCGCGCTGACGATAATCTTCGCATACCTCTTCGTCGTCACCGTGTTCATCCTCGACGTCGTGTACGGACTCATGGACCCGCGGATCCGGGCCCTGGGACGGTAGGCCCAATGGCGGCGCCGATCGTAGGCGGGAAGGCGGCCGTCCGTGAGGCCCTCCGGATGAAATCCGGGATCTTCGGGTTCGGGATGCTCCTCTTTATGATGCTCGTGGTCGTCGCCGTCCCGATCATCGCCCCGTTCGATACGGTCCGCGCCTGGGGAGACGTGTCCGTGTGGACGGATAACCCGCGCGCCGCGGCGCCGGACTGGATCGACACGTTCTCCGACAAGAAGCAGGCCCGAAACATCCTCGTCGAGTGGGACGAGTTCTCGATCGCCCAGTCGAATACGAGCCCGGTGTTCAAAATCGCAATCTTACGGGCCCGTTTCGATTTCACGTACGACACATTCCCTCAGGAACTTCGGCTCCAGATGCTGTCAAACTGGAGCGATCGCAAACCGCTCATCACGGTCGACTGGCGGCGCCCGGACGGCCAGAGTCTCACCATTTACAGCTTGTCGCCGGACAGGCTGGCGCCGCAGGTCGAGACCCTCACCCTTTCCTCGAGGCCTGACGTTCAGGCGAACGTTCGGAACTGGGCCCTCGGCGTAGGCGCCGACGATGTCGCAGACGTGAGACCTCACGTCAGCCTGTACGCGGTTCAGGATGCGGGAATGCTGGAGCCTTCGCGAGCCCAGGTCCTGAAAGGAACGTACACGCTGACGGTCCAAGCGATCATGTTCAACCAAGCGGACACGCTTCTCGCGCGATTCACGTCCTATGGCACGGTCTTCGGCCTTGCGGGAACCGACCACCTTCGGCGGGACCTCCTGATTGGGCTCCTCTGGGGCGCTCCCGTCGCTCTCGCGTTCGGCGCCGCGGCAGCAGTGGTGACGGTCATGTCCCAGGTCATCCTGGGAGCTCTCGGTGCGTACTACGGAGGAAGATTCGACGAGTTCATTCAGCGGTCGACGGACTTCGTGATCATCCTTCCCGCACTCCCGATCCTCGTTCTCATCGGAACGTTATACCAACCGGGAATCCTGACCGTGCTTTTCATTGTCATTCTTTTCAATATCGTCGGCGGAACGACGAAAGTCGTACGGAGCATCGCTCTCCAGACGAAGGAGGAGCTGTATATCGAAGCGGCGCGTTCGTACGGCGCAAGCCGCCGCCGGGTCCTGTTCCGGTACATCATGCCGCGGACGATGCCCTACACGTTCGCGCTCCTCGCCCTCTCCGTCCCGAGTTTCATCTTCCTCGAGGCATCGCTGAGCTTCCTCGGGCTCGGCGATCCCGTCCTCCCGACGTGGGGCTCGATCATGGGGGACGCCTCCCGAAACGGCGCAGTCTATAACGGCATCTGGTGGTGGATCGCGTTCCCCGCGTTCGGGATCGTGTTCGCGACGGTCGCCTTCGCGTTCCTCGGTTATTCCTTCGACAAAGTGTTAAACCCGAGGCTGCGTGAGGAATAAGGGGAGTCCGGGGGCGTGGCCCTTCTCGAAGTGAAGAACCTGCACCTCTACTACAGGACGTCCAGGGGACCCGTCCGCGCGGTAGAGGACGTGTCCTGGCAAATCGGGGAGGGCGAGACCCTCGCTCTCGTCGGGGAGAGCGGCTGCGGGAAGACTTCCACGGCGTCCGCCGTGACCCGAGTGCTCCCGCGGAACGTCCACCGCTACGACGGGGAGGTCTGGCTCGACGGCACGAACGTGATGGCGTATGACGAAGAGGAGTTCCGGAAGGAAGTGCGCTGGAAGGGCATCTCGATGGTCTTCCAAGGCGCGATGAACTCCCTAAACCCCGTGATGAAGATTGGCTACCAGGTGTACGAGCCCCTCACGACGCACCTCGAGATCGAGAAGGAGGAGGCCCTCGACCGCGCCCGAGAGGCCCTGAAGAGCGTCGGTCTCCCCGAGTACACCGTGAAGCGGTACCCCCATGAGCTCAGCGGCGGGATGAAGCAGCGCGTCGTGATTGCGATGGCACTCATCATGCGCCCGAAGATCGTAATCCTCGACGAGCCGACGTCCGCCCTCGATGTGATGACGCAGGCGAACATCATCAACCTCCTGAAGAAGCTCAAGCAGGAGGAGAGGGTCGGCTACCTCTTCATCACGCATGACCTCGCCCTCGCAAGCGAGCTCGCGGACCAGATTGGGATCATGTACGCGGGGAAGCTCGTGGAAATCGGCACGGCGGAGGAGATCTACAGCGACCCGAAGCACCCGTACACGCAGCTCCTCCTGAAGAGCGTGCCCCTCCTGCGCGGGACGCGGACGCCGGAGTCGATCCCTGGGACGCCGCCTGACCTAATCAACCCGCCCGAGGGCTGCCGGTTCCGGCCTCGGTGCCCGTTCGCGTTCGAGAAGTGCACGCAGGAGCCGCCGATCAAGTGGGGCGACCGGCTCGCCGCCTGCTGGCTCCTCGAGAAAGGAGGGATGGCCGCATGATGCCCGATTCGAACGTGGTCCTTCAGCTCGACAATGTACAAACGTGGTTCCCTGTCGGCGCGAAGGTCTTCCGCCAACCGGACATGGTGAAGGCGGTCAACGGCGTCACGCTCAACGTCGCCCGAGGCGAGACCCTCGCGATCGTCGGGGAGAGCGGCTGCGGGAAGACGACCCTCGGTCGCACGATCCTCCGCCTCCTCGAGCCGACGGGCGGGCGGGTCATCTACGACGGACGGGACATCACGCACCTGACGGAAGACCACCTCGAATGGCTCCGGAGGAAGGCCCAGATGATCCCTCAGGACCCGTACTCGAGCCTGAACCCAGCATTCCCGATCTACCGGGTCCTCGAGGAGCCGTTGGTGATCCACAACGTGTCTGGCGATGGCGGACGATCCGAGCTCGTGTACAAGGCCCTTGAGGACGTGAAGCTCATCCCGCCGGAGCAGTTCGCGCCGAAGTATCCGCACATGTTAAGCGGCGGCCAGCGGCAGCGGGTCGCCGTCGCCCGGGCCGTGATTCTGAACCCCGAGCTCATCGTTGCGGACGAGCCCGTGTCGATGCTTGACGCCTCCGTCCGGATCTCGATCCTCAATCTGATGAAAGAGGTTCAGGCGAAGTACAACATCGCGTTCATCTACATCACGCACGATCTCGCGACGGCGAAGTACTTCTCCGATCGCATCGCGATCATGTACGCGGGCCGCGTCGCCGAGATTGCACCTGTGGACAGCCTGATTCGGGAGCCGCTACACCCGTACACGAAGGCGCTCATGGAGGCGCTGCCGGATCCGGACCCGAACAACCGATTCCGGGACCGGCTCGCGATTCCCGGGGAGCCCCCGAGCCTCGTTCGCCCCCCGCCGGGCTGCACGTTTCACCCGCGATGCCCGATCGCGAAAGCGGGGTGGTGCGACGTCGAAGTTCCGGAGTTGCGCGAGCTCCGCCCGCTGCACTTCGCCGCGTGCCATCTCGCAGATTAGGCGCGTCGATTCAGGAAGTGCTCCAGAAAAGCTTAATTAGCTTCCTACTCTCTCGACGCAACTTGCTTAGGCGGCGAACGCGCCGCTGAGACAAGGGGAAGGAGGACAGGATGTCTAACAGAGGAATGCGTGCGCTTGCGCTTGCGCTTCTTCTGGTCGGGGCTGCGTTCACCGCCCTCGGAGCGAATGTCGCAGCCAGTCCGTCCGACAATCAGCCGGAGCCGAGTGTCATCGGACCTCGGCTCGACGAAGTTGTCGTGTCGGAGCAGCTCGATCGGTCGCTAGCCCTGACCCAGATGATCGCGGGCCAACAGGATTCAATGTGGTTTGATGTGAGTGGAGCAGTAGACCAGGACCGAGCTCTTGCGGCGGATACGCTTGACCGGTTCCCTGCGTACGGATTGTTTGACGAGTTTACGATGAACCCGGCGATTCAGTCGACGGGGCCCGATAACCCGTTTGCAATCCGCGCGGTCCGTGAGGGCATGCAGTTCCTCATCGACCGGGACTTTGTCGTCAGGGACATTTACGGTGGCCGAGCGGTTGCGTACAAGACGACGTTCCACCCGCGCTCTCCGGACTACGGGCGGAACATTGCGACGTTCCTTCAGCTCGAGGACAAGTATGCGTTCAACCCCGAGAAGGGGAAGACGCAGATGTTCACGGCTCTCCAGGCCGCGGGCTGGACGATCGGGACGGACGGATTCTGGCATGATCCTTCGGGCGATCTATTCGTGTGGAAGCTCCTGAGGCGAACTCAGGACCAGCGCCTCCAGCTTGGAGGGTACTACGAGCAGATCGCCAAGGGGCTAAACTTTAACGTCCAGGTCATCGGCGTGCTGAACGCGGCGATTCCGTACGGTTCCGCGCCCGACCAGAACATCTGGCACACGTACACGGCGGGGTGGATTTCGACGTCCCTCACGGCGTGGGATGACGGGCAGCTGCACTTCTTCTCGGCGTGCGGAATCGGTCAGCCGTTCTGCGGCGCGGACACGGGCTTCTACGAGCCTCCAGCCGAGCTGCTGGACATCGCCGAGACGCTCGCGTTCGGCCTGTACAAGAGCCTCGATGAGCGGGCGACACTCATTGCCCGCGGCACGGAGCTCGCGATGGCCGAGGCGCTCCAGGTGTTCGTCGACGCCCGCCAGAGCATCTGGGTGAACAACAACCGGATGGACGGCCTCATCAACGACCTCTTCGGTGGCAACACGAACCCGTGGTCTCTCAAGGCCGCGACCGTGCCCGCCGTTGGCGGGGTACGCCAAGCGAAGATGCTGAACCTCGTGATGTTCGTCGATGGATGGAACCCGTTCGTATCGCCGGGCTGGCTCTACGATGGCGTCCAGCGTGACCTGATGACAGACCCAGCCATGGCGCCCCACCCGCACACGGGCCGGTACGTTAACTACCGGACGAACGCCACGGTCGACACTTCCGGGCCCGACGGGAACGCAACGGTCCCGTCGAACGCGGCCAAGTTCGACGCGGCGACGAACACGTGGGTGAACGTTGCGGCTGGAACCACAGCCGTGAGCAAGGTCACCTACGACTTCATGTTCGGGAGCTGGCACCACGGTCAGGCGATCTCGATGGACGATGTGATGAACGCGTGGGCGTGCCTGACGCGCCGGTCGGATGAGGTGAACGGCGACATCGCGACGACCCCTGGGATCACCAACGCGGCGACCGAGGCGGAGAAGTTCTTCGTCGAGAACAACTGGATCGCTAACCGCGTCGTCGACTCCGATACCTTGGAGGTCTACATGGACTACTGGCATGCAGATCTCCAGGAGATCGCGGCGTTCGGCTCGTTCTTCCCGAGCGCGCCGTGGGAAGTCTGCGAGCTGGCTGCGAAGACCCTCATGGATGGCGAGACGGTCTACAACGACGGAGACCTCGCGACGACGACGAACACGGTGTGGCTCGACCTGACGAAGGGCGACAGCATCGCGATTCTGAATGCGGACTTTGCGACCCTCCAAGCCGCAAACCAAATCCCACCGGGAATGGCGACCTACCCAGGCGGCTCGATCACGGCCCAGGAGGCGACGGATCGCTGGGCGGCCCTCGGCGCGTTTAAGGCCCTGCGCGGTCACTACTGGCCGAGCAACGGTCCGTTCTACCTCGCAGTTGTCGACACTGTCAACCGGCAGTCGACGTTCCGAGCGGACCGCACCGGCTACCCAGTACCTCAGAACTACTGGGACGCCCTGACGATCGTGGGCATTCCGAGCGTGAACTTCGCTCCGACGCCACCCGTCGTGTTCGCTGGTACGCCAGCGATCTTCGACTTCTCGGTGAGCGTTGGGCCGGCGCCGACGGATGCCTTCGACTCGACGTGGTTCCTGCGGGATGCCTCGACTGGCGAGTTCATCTCGGAGGGTGCGCCAAGCCGACTCGGTACGGGAAGCTACCGCGTGGAGATTCCGTCAACCCAGACGGAGACCCTCCTGCTCGGTAACTTCGAGATCATCACGGTCGTGACGGGGCACGCTGCGGCAGTGCCGACGGTCCGGCGGAGTCCGTTCCTGATTCTGCCGTCGACGGCATGGTTCGAAGCACTCCTCGACGCGCGGGCGACCCTGCTCGAGCAGGACATCACCGATCTCTCCGGTGACATTGGCACGGTCCAGTCCGATCTGACGGCCTTATCAGCCTCGACGTCCGGTCTCCTCGGACTCGTCACGGCGATGGCGATTCTGGCGGTCGTAGCCGTCGTAGTCGCTGTCGTGAGCGTTGTCCTCGTCATGCGACGGGGCCGAGCTCCACCAATGATGAAGTCTGAATCGGGCGGAGAAGGCTCAGGACAGATGTAGGAATCCGGCCAGGAAAGGGCGCGCTGAACGCGCGCCCACCTTTACCTTTTCTTCACACCATTCCGAAACGCGTTATGAGCGCCTGAGAGCCCGGTTCGAGAGGGGTTAAATAAGAACGCATGGCTTGTATGGCTTCGGCGAGCGTCGTGGGCTTGCGACAGACATCCAGGAAGATTGGGGGCGGGACTGCGTTTCTCGTCGCCCTTGTACTCGCGGCTGGCGCCGCGACGGCCTCGGAGGAGACTTACCTCCAGGATCTGGCCTTGGAAATCGAAAAGTCCATCCCGTTCTTGGACGAAGCTTCGGCGGCGATTGATGCATGCGGTCTCACGATTGGGTGTCTCCAGAACCCGGAGCCGTACGCCTCCCGGATTGACACCGCCGCCGCGGGCCTCCGGGGAGTTCACGCGAACCTCAGCTCGTTGAACGTGCCGGCACAGTATAACGCAAGCCATGCGAAGCTCGAGACCGGATACCAGCAAACGGTCGATGGCTTGACGCTGTTTGCGTCGGGCCTCCGCGAGAACGACCTCGATAAAGTTTCCACCGGTGCCGACCTCCTTGGAGATGGGAAACGGAACAGAACCGAGGGGGTGAGTGAGATCCTCGGCCGGCCGCCCTCCCTGGTCGACCTCTCGTCCTTCCTACTCATCATCGTAGTCGGCGCAACCGGTACCCTCCTCGTGCTCGTGTACCTCCTCGCCCGTCAGGGTGGACGAGACCGGCTCGCGCGGGTCCACGACGAGATCGCCACCTGCCCGAAGTGCGGCCAGGTTCTCGACCAGTGGTGGACGTACCGGCGGTGGCAGATTCGCCAGTGGCGGGTGGACCATCTCAAGAGCCATGAGCGAGACACCCGCCCGCAAAGGGAATCCGGGGACGGTAGGTCCGGCTAGCGTCGGAACGGATACCTTCGGCCCCGCCTGCGGATCGAGTACAGCGAGGCCGTGAAGATCGTAATGATCAAGAGGATCCCCGCCGTCGTCACGAGAAGGGCTCGGTCGATGCCGGCTTGCGGGGGCTCGCCGCCGGCTGGAGGCCGTTCCGGCTCAATCACTTGGAATGTATCCGCGGCAGTCTGGAGCGCGTACCATTGCGTTTCGACCTTCTCGACCGCCACGGATCCAATCACGATCCAGATCCGACCGACGGACTTGCTCCAGAACCCGGTGACGTGCCGGAAGATCCGCTGGCCGTCCAGCGACAAATCGACGAGGGAAAACCGCACAGTCGCCGGGCCGTCCACACTCCCAATGAGTCGGGGTCGACTCACGATCGTGACCTGGGACTGCTCGCTGATCTGCGCAATCGCATTCTGCATGATCCCCAAGAACAGCCCCTGGTTCATTCCCTGCCCGGCCAGCCGGGACACCACGGTGATGCTGGACCGGAGATATACAACGGATTCCGGTTCCAGGGCTGCAGCATCGGCCCGAAACCCAGGCTCGAGCTCCTGATCGACCTTGACCTCCCACGTCGTCGGGAATCGGACGATGAAGCTTGCATTCGGGTGGACGATAGGGGCGTACTCGACGTCCGCCGGGCCTGGCGGCAACCACGACATCTCGCCCTCCCCGTAGCCCACGTTCCCCGCGCGATCGATCGCCGTGACGAGGAGGTCGTTGTGCCCGGGCCACAGGAGGACCGGGACGAGGAATCGCTCGCCGTCGACGAGGGCGCTATAGCCGTTCACATCGACCCTGGCGAGGTTCGGTTCGAGGACGGTTCCGTTGATCGTGTACACCCGCTTGTCCGCGGCAAAGGGCAGGGCGTCGAGGAGGACGATCGGGGTCACCGTATCCTGGTGGAACGTCCACTCCGCGAGGATCGCGTGGATCTGCGCGTCCTCCAGGTAGACGCTTACCCGATGGGGCCCGTCCGCCAGCAAATCCCGGGGATAAATCGTAATCGTGCGGTTCGAGGAGTTCCAGAACAGGTCGTAGCTCTGGCCGTCGATCTTGATGAACGAGGCCTCGAACCGAGGGGAGAAGCTCGAGTTCAACAGGAGGACCGACACCGTCGGCTTGCTGATCTTCTGCCACGATTCGGGCGCGGGGTACGCGGCTAGGTCGGCGGAAATCGGGACGTAGGAGACGTCCTGAACCTCGATCCGGACGTCGCCCGCGAGGGCGGGACCGTTCGAGAGCATGACCTGCCCGAGGCCGATGGATGCAACCACGAGCACGATCAGGAGTGGCCTCACGGAGTCCGATTGATATCGGCGCCCCGGACGATAAAGCCTTACCCAAGGACCGATGGGTCCTGCATCCGTATGCATGCTCGTTCTGCTATAGAGATAAATAGCCGGGCTCCATGAATAGCCGACTCCAGTGGGACGTCTGTCGCGCGCACAGCTTGTGCGACCGCGGATGTCGGCGAATGGAGCGGGAAGAGAAGGCCGATGACGGAACGAGAACGACGGGTCATCCACGCGCCCGGCGCCTTCGCCGGGGCGCTCATCGTCCTCGTCCTTCTCGGGGTTCTCGCGGTCCCGGAAGCCCACGCCGACACGGGGTTTGCGTGGCAAATTGCATTGATCCAGTCCGACGTCGGAATCGGCGGTGCGACAAGCATCGTTCTCGACTCAAACGGCTATCCGCGCCTCGCCTACGCGGATACGGACACCGGGAGGGTGCAGTATGTCCGCTGGACCGGGGAGTCCTGGGACGCGAATCCCGCGCCGCAGAGCGGGTACGCGTACGGGCCCGTCAGCCTCGCCCTCGACGTGAAGGATCGCCCGCACATCGCATTCTTCGATGCCCAGGCGGGTCGAATTAAGTACGCAAACTTGGGGGACTTCGGCTGGCGGGTTCTCGCGGTCGACGATGGCCTCTACGAGGGACACCTGAGCATCGCGATTGACGCGGACGGGAATCCGCACATTGCATACCCGTGGGACAATGGGCGCCTTAGACACGCCAGGCTCCAGGGGTCCACGTGGACGATGGAGACCGTGGATCCGGACTCGGTCATCGCGCGATACCCGAGCATCGTGATCGACGCCCTCGGGCATCCGAACATCGCCTACTACGCGAAAGGGAATCTGTACCGAGCGCAGTGGATCGGTTATCGCTGGAACATCGAAGCCGTGGAGAACGCCTCGAATCCCCAGTTCGTTACACTCCGCCTCGATCCGAACGGAATCCCGAAGATCGGATACCGGAGCTCCCAAGCGAACGAGCTTCGGTACGTGACGTGGAACGGCTCCGCCTGGCTTCGAGAGACGGTCGACGCCGCGGGAGATCCCGGATGGGATGCAAGGCTCGCGCTCGACGCGTCCGGCGAGCCGCACTTCTCCTACTACGAGCGGACGGAGGGCGTGCTTAAGTACGCCCGAAAGCTCGGCGGTTCCTGGATCATCCACGTCGTGGACTTCTCCCGCGTCTCCGGCTGGTGGTCGGACCTCGCGATTGGGACGGACGGCCGCCCGCACTTCTCATACTATAGCTGGGGGGACCACTCCGTTCGCTACGCCGTCGGAGGCTACGCGCTCGGCATCCGGCTGTGGCCCGCACGGGATCTTGCACCGACCTCCGCGACCTTGCGGGCGGAGCTCATGTCCCTCGGGACGGCGCCCCAGGCGATCGTTGCAATCGAGTGGCGAATCGCGGGCGGCGAATGGAGCCGTTTGCACGAAACGACGCTCACCGCCCCGGGCATGGTCGTCACGACGGTCACGGGCCTCGCCCCGAAGACGGCGTACGAAGCGCGCGCCCTCGCCGTCGTCGATGCGGCCGTGACCCACGGGAACACGCAGAATTTCACGACCCCGGAGGCGCCGCCGGCGCTGTCGCTGCCTGTCGAGACGGTCGCCGCCTTGGGCGGCTTGTCTGCCATCGTCGTAGCGGTTGCGGCGTACTTTGTCCTCCAGCGCCGGCGAAAAGAGAAGAAATAGACACCGGAAAATACACGGGCCTCCCCCTAGGAGAAGACCCGGGGAAATCGTTTAAGTGGACTTCGTTCATCCGGCAGGAGATGATTGAGGCGGACGGGGTCGAACGGCGCTTCGGGCGCCAAGGCGCCGTCGTCGCCCTCCAGGGCGTGACGTTCCGCCTCGACCGGGCCGACATCCTCGGGATTCTGGGGGGAGACCAGTCCGGGAAGACGTCGTTGGTCCGGATTCTGGCGGGCCTCGTCCTGCCCACCGCCGGCCGCGCAACGGTCGGCGGCTTCGATGTCAGGTACGCAGATCGGATCCGCGAGATCGTCGGTTACCTACCGCAGGCCCCGTCCCTCCACCGAAACATGACGATCGCAGGATACCTCGATTTCTGGGCGATGGTCGACGGCCAGCCGCGGAGTCAGCGTGTGGAGCGCATCGCGGAGCTCCTCGCGTTCTTCGATCTCACGGACCAGGCGAGGGAGATGATTCTCGACACGACGACGTTCACGCAGCGTCGGACCTTCCTCGCGCTCGCCCTCCTCTCGAATCCGCCGGTGCTCCTCCTCGACGACCCCATGGCGGCCCTCACCTCGCCGGAGCGGGACGCAATCGTTCAGAAGCTCGGAGCCCTCGCGGAGCAGGGCAAGACGATTCTAATCACCGCTACACGACTTGCGGACCTCCAGCCCGTGTGCAGCCACATCCTCACTTTGTTCGAGGGTCGCGCGACCCGCTCGTACGAGACATCCGTTCTCCTTCGTCGCGTGGGGGCGGCCCGCCACGCCCGAGTCTTCATCGAGTCGAAAGCCCCCGCCTCGAGGATCGTGCCCGCGGTCCGTGACCTCCGCGGCGTCGGGGACGTGAAGGAATCGGAGAGGGCCATCATCCTGTTCGTGGAGCCCGGCACGTTCCGGATCGAGGACCTGCAGGCCGCCCTCGAGGCCGCAGGGATCGACGCGAGGGGGATTCGCGAGGCGGGCCTGACAATCGGCGACATCTTCCGGACCCTCATCCAAGGGGAGGCTTCATGAGGATCGTCCGGGACCTGCGGGGCCTCGTGGCCGTCGCCTGGAAGGATTTCCACGCCGTGTTCACGAGCCGCCGGTTCCTCGTCGTGTCGGCGATTGTCGTTGTGCTCCTCATCCTGATAGCGACGGGGCTCGGCTACGCCACCCTCGGGTCCCGGGGAATCGCCGAGCCCCTCACGCTGTGGCATCGAGAGGCGGCGGGCGCGGTCGCCGCGTTCGCGTTTGCGTTCATCCCGCTCATCACCCCGTTCATGCCGATAAACGTCGCGTACGACGCCCGGCGGAAGGACCTCTCCTCCGGCTTCCTTGAGACCGCCGTGGCGCGGCCCGTCCCCCGGTGGACCCTCGCACTTGGAAAGTTCCTCGGAATGTTCCTGGCGACCGCGATCCCGGTCCTCCTCGGTACGCTCGCCGGCATTGCGGTGATCGAGGCGTTGGTCTTCGCGCCCGTCCCGGCGCCCTTGATCGGAGGGGTCCTCGTCGGCGCGCTTCTTCTCCTGGCCCTCTATGTGAGCCTCGTGCTCGTCTTTTCCCTCGTCCTCAGCCCCGGCGCGACCCGGTGGCTCGCCCTCCTCCTGTGGGTTGCGTTCAACCTCGTGCGCTCGAGCGCGTTCTTTGTCGGGGGCCAGTACCTCCTCATCGTCCAGATCCAAGGGCCGCAGACGTTCGAGTCGGCGTGGGGCGATTGGATCTCGTTCACGGGGATGTACCAGGGACTCCTGGCACCGATCGTGCCCGACTCCCTGTCCTTTGTGCTCCGACCCGACATCACGAACCTGGGCGGGTCCCTCGCGTACCAGAGCGTCCCTGCGGCGGGCCTGATCTGGCTTCTCGCGCTCCTCATCCTCTACGTAGCACTGCTCGGCCGCTACCCCTTGGGCCGATAGCAGACCCCGCGGCCGCTAGCGCTTCTCCTGTTCCCAATAGGGAATCGGATCCTCCTCCGCGATGTCATCCACGATCTGTGTGAGCCCGGAGCGGAGCATTCGGGCGATCACCGCGACCGCACCGCCGAGGAACAGCGCGAACCCGGGGACAACCCAGATCGCGTCCGGCTGGCTCACGAGGAACAGGTCCGCGCGGAGGGAGTAGTTCAGTTCGGGGCCTGCGAACGGGTTGTCGATCACGATGAGCGCGATGAGGTTCGAGAAGACGCCTTGCAGGCGATCGCAGTTAAGCGAGGTGAGCGGGTCTGGCAGGACCGAGGACGTGACGAACAGATCTGCGGCCGCGGTGTCGAGCGCGTACGCGCGCAAGGAGCACGACGGCCTCTCCTCAAACGCGAACGCGACGTGGGAATAGCCCGTGGCGGTGAAGTTCAACGCGACCGTGTCGTTCGCGGCGACGGAGCCCGAGAACTGGAGGGAATCGATCTGCGCGACCTGCGGGAGGTAGGACACGAAGGCCATGCTGGCGCCCGCGACAAGAAGGATCCATGGCAAGAAGAAGACGATCCAGACTCTCAGATGTGTGCCGGGTGGCGGGAATCGGCGACGAATCGCGCGCCGCATCTTCTGGAGACGAACGTCCACGCGCCGAGAACCGGACTGAGCGCGGATGAACTTTCGCCCCATCGAGGACGTGCCCCTGCGCAACCCCTTTAAGCGCGGGGTTCATGCGACCCGATGTGCGGATCGCGATCACGGGAACCCCCGGGACCGGGAAGGCGAGCACATGCACGGACCTCGCGGGTCGCGGGTATGTCGCCCTCGATCTCAAGGCGGAGGCGGCGAGGCTCGGGCACCTCGGCCCCGTGGACGCGGACGGAGTACAGGAGGTCGACGTCGAGGCGCTCGCGCACGATCTTGAGACCCCCGCGAAAGTGACGTTCATGTACTCCCACTTCGCGCATCTCCTGCCGAGCAACATTGCGATCGTGCTTCGGTGTCGTCCGAAAATCCTCCGACAACGGCTCGAGGCCCGCGGATGGAAGGCCGAAAAGGTCCAGGAGAACGTCGAGGCGGAAGCGATCGACGTCATCACGCAGGAGGCCGTCGAGGGCGGCGCGCCCGTGTTCGAGGTCGACACGACGTCCACGACGCCGTCCCAAACCGCCGACACCGTTCTCGACCTCCTCCAAGGGAAAACGAAAGGCCATGAGGCGGGGTCCGTCGACTGGACGGACGAGGTGCTCTCGTGGTACTAGACTCGTACCGCCATGTCGCGGACGCGTTCCTCGACCCGATGGCGAAGGGGCTCGCGAACATCTCCCCGAACACCTTGTCCGCGATCGCGTTCGGCGCGGCCGTGCTCGCGGGCCTTGCGTTCTATCTTGGCGGGGGACTCTTCCTCGGCCTCGCGTTCCTGCTCGTCCTCGCGAACGCTCTGTTCGACGCGCTCGACGGGAAGGTCGCGAAGCTCACGGGGAAGGCGTCCGCGCGGGGCGACTTCCTGGACCACGTCCTCGACCGCTACGCGGACGTCGTCATCCTCACCGGCATCGCGCTCGGCCCGTACTGTCCCGAGTGGCTCGGACTCCTTGCGATCCTCGGCGTCCTCCTCACGAGCTACATGGGGACGCAGGCCCAGGCAGTCGGCCTCGGCCGACTGTATGGCGGCGCCCTCGGCCGCGCGGACCGCCTCGTGATCCTTGGGGTCGTGACTCTCCTCCAGTTCGCGTTCGACTCCGCAGGCACGCCCCTCGGCCTCGAGCCCGCGCGGTTCACGGTCCTCGGATGGGCGATGGTCCTGTTCGCGGTCCTCGGCAACGTCACGGCGATTCAGCGAGCGATTTCGGTGTGGCGCCGGTTGTCTTGATCCACTTCGGCTTCCGGCGGTAGTACGTGAGCGGGTGTTTCATCCACGGCTGGTGGCACAGGAGGTCGCCCCCCGGGCACAGGCCGTACGACTTCATCGTCGCGCACTCCGGCGTCGAATATTCCGTCGCGCTGATCGTCCCCGTGATGTGTTCGATCTGGTACCGCGTGACGTCCGCGGCGAAGTCGGGCACGTCCCCGAACACTTTGAAAATCTCCTCGTTCGACAGGCCGATGTGGTGGAGGAACGTGACGATCGCGAAGCGGCCCGTGTGGGGGACGTTCTCGTGATTCTGGATCGCCGCGAGGAGGTTGTACATGCACGGCGGGAACCGGGTGATCGAGACCTTGCCGAGCTCCTCCGCCTTGAACCGCTCCTTCCGCGCGGCGAGGAGGGCCTTGAGGTCCTGGGCCTGGGGCCGCAGGACCCCGAGAATCTCGTCGTTCACGGGCCGCGGCAACTCGCTCTCGATTCGGCGTTGCACGGCGTTCCGCAGGACCCGCAACGCCTTGTCGCGGGAGAGCCGGACGTAGCCTGTGTCGACGCGCTGGTTGATCAGTTTCCAGCCCTTCTCCCGCATCGCGCTCGTGTGCTTCAGGAAATCCGTGAAGTGAATGCGGGATCCACCGTCTAGGACCTGGAGGTCGAGGCCGAGGTCCTTCGCGAGGCTCGCGATGAACGCCGGGTCCTCCCGCTCGAGGTGGAGCTGCGCCCGGATTGCCTCCATGAGCGCGTACCGCCGGATCAGGTACTGGTCCGCGACGCACGACACGAGCATCCGCGAGATCGGATACGAGAGGATCTCCGTGAGGGTCTCCTCCGGCTTCACGAGGGGCGGGTCCGTCGGGGGCTCCTTCTCCCCTTTCTCCAAGGCCACGCGGACACGCTCGAAGCCGCGGGTACGGGCCCGGCCGTACGCGCCGTCCTTCAGGAGATCGGAGAGGGAGATGTTGAGGGACCGGAGGTAGGCAGCCGACTCGCTGAGGTACGGGAACAAGGCGACCCGCCGAAGGTCCACAGCGTCGGAAACCTGTGTCCGCGTAAAAGGCTTCGGCGGGGGCAGGCGAAAGTGGTCTCGAGGGACCGCGTCGTTTTTATCGCTCCATTCGTTCGACGGGGCTCGATGGCGGACCTCGCCGGCTACGTCGCGGTGAATTCCCTCGGGCTCGGCCACGCCGCGCGCGCGATCGCCGTCGCCAAGGAACTTGTCCGCCGCCATCCCGACCTGTACCTGTTCTTCCTCGCGGGCTCGCCCGCGCTGGACCTCGCGATTGCGAACGGCTTCGATGCGATGCCGCTCCCGCCCACGCCGGAGTGGTTCCACGAGCGAGGAGAGATCCGTTCGATGGGGCGGTGGTACCGGGAGTACATACGATACCTCCGGTTCGCGCGGCGATTCCTTCGGCGGGAGGCGGATTGGGAAAGGTTCCGCTTCCTGATCTCCGAGGGCGAGATGGCGGCGATCCGCGAGGCCGTGCGTCATCGGATTCCCACGGTTGCGCTCGTCCACGCGATCGGCGAGTCCTTCGGCGGGGACCTCTTCGCGAGGGCGGCGGAAGCGGTCGGCGCGCGGTGGATGCGCTATGTCCTGAGCCGGGACACCGTGCGCGTCCTTGCGATCGAGCGGGGAGTCGACCTCCCGAATGCGACGTTCGTCGGCCCGATCGTGCGGCCGTTCTCGAGGGATCGAGACTCTCTCCGAGACGACCTCGTCTTTCTGAAGAAGACCATCCTCGTTGCACCCGGCGGATCCTCCACGGGCGCGTTCCTCGTCGAAGAGGCCGTGAAGGCGTGGCGGGAGCTCCGTCTCCCCGATGCGCAGATGATCATCGTGAGCGGGCCGAAGATCAAACCGCCGGAGGCGCCGGACATCTACAACAAGGGCTTCGTTCCGAACCTTCAGGATTACGTGTCCGCGGCGGACCTCGTGATCACCCTGGCGGGAAAGGGGACGATGATCGAGGCGCTCGCCGCGGGAACGCCCGTGATCGCGATTCCGCTGAAGGGCCATGCAGAGCACGCGCGGAACCTGCAGGAGTACGGCTTTCGGTACCGCTACGAAGACGCGTTCCGCCTCCGGGAGCTCATCCCCGAGATGCTCACGATCGTGCGCCCGCCACCCGTGGACTTCGGACCCGCGAAGGCGGTCGACGCAATCGATGCGTTCCTCCGAGAGCGTCGCGTCCCGCTACCGTGAGTACGTTGGATGCTCCTGCGGCGTCCCCTCGTTTCGCTGCACCCACACCGCGAGCGTGAACAGGAGGGAGGAGAGCCGATTGAGATAGCGGAGGAGCTCGGGGTTCACCGTCTCCCGTTTCGAGAGGGCGACGGCATGCCGCTCCGCTCGTCGAGCGACGGCCCGTGCAAGGTGAAGGGTCGCGACCGCCATCGAGCCGCGGGGCATGATGAACTCCGTGATCTTCCCGGGGTCCATCGCGTCGATCGCGTCCTCGAGGGCCTTCACGCCGTCCGGAGTGACCTTCGGGACATTCGCGCGCTTCCCCGATGCGACGCTAAGCTCTGCGCCGACGGTGAAGAGCGCGTTCTGGGCCCGGCGGAGGATGTCGAGGACTTTCGGGTCCGCCTGCGCCGCCATCGCGACCCCGATCGCCGCGTTCAGCTCGTCCACGTCCCCCATCGCCTCGAACCGCGCGTGGGCCTTGCTCGCCCGCACGCCGCCCATCAACGTCGACTCGCCCTTGTCCCCCGTCCGCGTGTAGATCCGCGCCATCGTCACCCCGCCATGCGCTGCACCGCGTCCTTCGCGCTCCGAAGGCGGGAGGCGATGCGCACGGCCGGGAAAGGGCCGCAGCGCTCAAGATGATTTCGAAGCCTCGAGCCCCGCGCGTGTGCCCGCGCCGCCGTTCAGCGGCTGGAACTTCCCCGCGTCCCGCGTGATCACGCCGAGCTCGATCGCCGTGCGCTCTCCGTTCAGCGACTCGATCGCCTGTTTCGCGAGGGCGACGGCGTCGTCGAGGGGCAGGTCGAGCCGGTATCCCTTGCTGAGGACCTCGAGCGCCTCGTCCGCTCCCGCGCCGACGGCGAACCCGTTTCCCTTGAACGTCGTCCCACTCGGGTCGACCTGTATTAGCTGGATTCCGAGCGGGTCGAGGCCCGCCAAGATCAGGGACGCGCCGAACGGGCGGACCGTGTACAGGGTGTAGTTGTGGAGGTACCGGCCGAGGTGGCGGGCGAGGCCGCCGACGTCGATTGCCGTGTCGTATACGAGCCGGTGCCGCTGCGCCTCGACGCGAAGCTCGTCGACGAGCGCGTTCACGTCGCCGATATACCCGCTCCCCGTCGCCCCGACGTGGTCGTCGACGATGAACACCTTCTCCGCGGGTTCAAGGAGCGAGCGGGTCGGCTTCACGTGGCTCGCGAGAACCGCGTAGTCCGTGCCCTTCAGGCCCACGGTCGTCGAGCCACGGGACACGGCCTGGAGCGCGTAGTCGACTTGAATCAAGCGGCCGTCCGCGTTATAGAAGAAGGGCATCCGCCCGGGCCCGGCATCCATCGCCATCACGCCACCTCCCGCCAGTTCCCGTTCGGAACTGCAAGGACATCGACCCCGTTCCCGCTCCCCGGATCCCGCTCCATCGCGGCGCGCACAGCCTGCTCCGCGAGTCGCTTCCCGTCCTCCACGGTGAGACCCGCGCGGTAGCCCTGCTCGAGCACGCCGTACGCGATCGGGCTGCCGGATCCGCTCGCCATGAACGGCTCGCTCGTGAGCGCTCCGCTCATGTCCGCGGTGAAGACGTGCGGGCCCTGCGCGTCGACGCCCGCCACGACGAGCTCGACGAAGAACGGGTTGTACGCCTTCATTCCACTGTACACGATGCTCGAGATCAGCCGGGCACTCTCGCTGACGCTCAGGGGAAAGCCCCGCCGGAGTGAGATGAGCCGGCGCTCCGCCTTTGCGAGGTTCACGAGATATTCCGCGTCGCTCATCTGGCCCGCGATCGCCACGGCCGTGGCCTCGTCCAGCTTGAAGAGCTTGTTCACCGCCTTCGATCCGACGAAGTAGCCCTTGCTCGCACGCTTGTCCGCGGCGAGGACGACTCCATCCGCACACGTGAGTCCGATTGTGGTGGTCATGGTTACCCACCGGGAGCTATGGCGGGCCGATGGCATATTGACTCGACAGGCGGAGACTGAGTCACAGCGGTCCCGAGTGCCCAGAATCGAGTTGATCGGGAAGGAGGAATGCATGCACTTAATTCGGCTTCGCATGAGGGGATGCGACGCTATCGCCATATATACTGCCATTACGGTCACTACTTGTTTCGTGTCACGCGTCGCGCCGCAGCAGGAGCCGGAGCATTGAAGGCGGCGGCCCCCGGACCATCGGAGACAGGGAAACGGCTCAGCCGCAGGGATTTCTTGAGAGGAGGACTCGCGCTCGCGGCTGGAACAGCCGCAGGGACTGGCCTGCTCCTATCCCAGGCGGAAGAAGCGAGTGCACAAGGAGAAGAACACGCGAGGTACTACGACTCGTTCCCCCGCCACGCACAGATGGAGCACCGCTGGGCCATGGTCATCGACCTGCGTCGATGCGTCGGCTGCCGCGCGTGTACAGTCGCCTGCAAGAGCGAGAACAACGTCCCCACCGGCGTATTCCGCACATGGCTGAGGTTTGAAGAGATCGGCGAGTATCCGAACACCCGGCCCCGCTTCTTGCCCCTCTTCTGCAACCATTGCGACAACCCGCCGTGTGTGCCCGTATGTCCCGTCCTCGCGACATACAAACGCGACGATGGCCTCGTGCTCATCGACTACGAGAAGTGCATCGGATGCGGGTACTGCATCCAGGCGTGTCCCTATGGCGCACGATACATGAACCCCGTGCAACGAACGGCGGACAAGTGCACCCTGTGCGTCCACCGCCTTGAATCGGGGCAGGCGCCGGCGTGCGTTGAAACGTGCATCGGGCGCGCCTTAACCGTGGGAGACCTGAACAATCCGGAAAGCGATGTGTCAGGCCTCCTCGCGAACTATCCCGCACAAACCCTCAAGCCCGAGCAGGGGACGGACCCGATGTTCTTCTACATCGGCCTCGACGGGCGCCTCGTTCACGAAGGTGAACCATGACGTCCGTGGAGTGGGGCCTCCCCATCGTTGCGAACTACTACCTCGCAGGCCTCGCCGCGGGCTCCTATATCACATACTATTTGTGGCAGGGATTTGGCCTTCGGGCCTTCCGTCCTGTCGCGAAGCTTGCGTGGATTTCCGCCGCCGTCTTCGCCGTCGCTTCGCCGCTTCCCGTCCTCGCCCATCTTGGACAACCAGGCCGGTCGTACTACCTCTTCACAAGCTTCCATTGGACCTCGTCGCTCGCGTGGGCCGGCCCGATCCTTGTCGCATTCATCCTCGCGGTGCTACTGAACGGTCGCTTCTTCTTCTATCCGGACGTCGTGCTCGCGTATCGGGCCGCCCGGGGGTTCCGCAGGAAAGCCCTGCGCATCCTGATGATTAGCAAGCCGCCAGCGGGCGCCGTGCCTCCAACCTCCGCCTTTGGGCTCAAGGTCACGGGGGCGATTGCGTTTGTCCTCGCGCTCTTCTTCGGTTATCCGGGCCTCGAGCTCGGGATCCTTGGCTCCCGTCCATTGTGGGCGAACCCCGCGAACCCCCTCATGTTTCTCGTGACGGCCGTCGTCTCCGGCATGGCCTTCACGGTCCTCCTCTGGATTCTGCTAGGCCGCCGGGCATCCGTCGGCCCCGCGGAAGCCGAGGCGTTGCGGAACCTCATCCTACCGGCCTCAGTCGGGCTCTTCCTTGTGATGAATGTGATGGCATACTTGACGCTCTCCTACGCCTCGCCCGAGGTTCGCGAGGCGATGGGAATCTTGGCGACCGGCGAACTCGGATGGATCTTCGTCGGCCTCGGCCTCATCGTGGGCGCCTTGCTACCCGCCTTCCTCCTGACGTGGAACGCCTTGCATGCGAAGCCTCTCCGTGCGGTCGCCGCCGTTTCCACGCTGCTCCTGGTCGTCGGCGCGTTCGCGCAGAAGTACGGCTTCGTCGTCGCGGGCCAGGTCGCGAATCCGCCAGGGGGCCAGACATCCTCCCTCTGGCCGACCGTCACGGAAATCGTGGAACTCGCCGCGGTCGTTGCGTTCCTCTATTTCCTCCTCCAGGTCGCGCTTTGGATCTCACCGTGGCGGACCGTGACGCCCGAGCCGGAATCCCCGACAGAGGCGGAGGTGCCCGCATGACGATGAATCGACGCGACTTTGTGAAAGCCACGACCTCCGGAGGCGCGTTGGCGGCGTTCGGCCTCGGTTACGGCCCGGTAATCGTCCGCATCCTCGGCGGCACTGCAGGGCGACCGACCCCGCCGGATCCCGTCGTCGGGCCCGATGGATACCTGTACAGCTCCTGCCTCCAGTGCAATACGGGTTGCGGGATCAAGGTAAAAATCGTGAACGGGGAGGCCGCGAAGATCGAGGGGAACCCGTACACGCCGTTCAACCGGTTCCCGCATCTCAGCTACACGACCAGCCCGATCGACGCCGTCAACGAGTTTGGCGCTCTCTGTCCGAAGGGGCAGGCGGGCCTTCAGACCGCGTACGACCCCTACCGGCTGCGGAAGGTGCTGAAGCGGGCGGGTCCGCGCGGGTCGAACCAGTGGGTCACGATTCCCTTTGAACAGGCGATCCGCGAGATTTCCGATGGCGGTCTCCTGTTCTCCGACGTCCCGGGCGAAGAGGCCCGACCCGTTCCCGGATTGCGGGAGCTTTGGGCGATTCGCGATCCCCAGCTCATGAAGGACATGGCGGCGGACGTGAAGCTTGTGCAGAAGGGCGACACAACGATTGCGGAATTCAAAGCGAAGTACGCCGCTGACCTTGACAAGCTCATCGACCCGGACCATCCGGACCTGGGGCCGAAGAACAACCAAGTCGCGTTCGTGTGGGGTCGCCTAAAGGCGGGGCGTCGGGAGTTCATCGACTTCTTCATCAAGGACGGCCTCGGCTCTGTGAACTACCACGGCCACACGACCGTGTGCCAAGGCTCCCTCTACTTTGCCTCAAAGGCGATGAGTGACCAGTTCGTGGATGGGAAGTGGCAGAAAGGCGTGAAGTTCTACTGGCAGGCGGACTTGGCGGGAGCGGAGTTTGTCATCTTCGTGGGCGCGAACCCGTTCGAGGCGAACTACGGGCCGACGAACCGCAGCCTCCGGATTTCGGACGGTCTCGCCTCCGGTCGATTGAAGTTCGCAATCGTGGATCCGCGAATGTCGAAAGCCGTGTCGAACGCCTGGAAGTGGTTCCCGATCAAACCCGGCACGGAAGGCGCTCTCGCGCTGGCAATCATCCGCTGGATCCTCGAGAATGCACGGTATGACGCCACGTTCCTGGCGAACGCGAACAAAGCAGCGGCGGCTGCGGACGGCGAAACGACGTGGACGAACACCTGCTGGCTGGTCCGAATCGATCCGGACGGCCCCGGCGCGTTCCTCCGCGCGTCCCAAGTGGGTCTGCCTGGCGTGGAGACCCGCGAAGGGTCGGACGGTAAGCCATACACATTCGACCCGTTTGTCGTCATGGTTGGCGGCATCCCAACGCCCTTCGATCCGAACGACGCGAACAACGTGATGGAGGGCGACCTGTTCGTGGACACGACCGTCGGAGGTGTCCGCGTGAAGTCCGTACTTCAGCTCCTCCTAGAGGCCGCGTCGGAGCGGACCATCGAGGGGTGGGCGGACGTGTGTGGCCTAGGGGCGGAGGACATCCTCGATCTCGCCCGGGAGTTTACGAGCCACGGGAAGCGCGCAGCCGCGGACGTGCACCGCGGCGTTTCGCAGCACACGAACGGGTTCTACAACGTGCTCGCGTGGTTCACGCTAAACCTGCTCATTGGGAACTACGACTGGAAGGGAGGGATGGCAAAGGCGACGACGTACGGCCACGCCGGCGGGAAGCCCGGGCAGCCGTACGACTTCTCAACGATGCGGCCCGGGAAGCTCGCACCGTTTGGAATCAGCATCATCCGCCATGAGGTGAACTATGAGGACACCACGCTCTTCAACAAGGCGGATCCTGGGAGCAACTATCCCGCGAAGCGACCGTGGTTTCCGTTCTCAAGCGACATCTACCAGCAGATCGTCCCGTCGATCGGGGACGCGTACCCGTATCCCGCGAAGGCCCTCTTCCTCTACATGGGCACACCCGTGTACGCGCTTCCTGCGGGCCACACGAATATCGAGATCCTGCGAGACGTGAACAAGCTCCCACTTTTCGTGTGCGTCGACATCGTCGTCGGCGAGACGAGCATGTACGCGGACTACATCTTTCCGGACCTGTCGTACCTCGAGCGATGGGAGTTTCAGGGGAGCCACCCGAACGTCCTCGAAAAGGTCCAGCCGATTCGGCAGCCCGTGATTCCTCCAATCACGGAGACCGTGACGGTGTTCGGCGAGCAGGCCCCGATCGGATTAGAGACCATGATCCTCAGATTCGCGGAATACCTTGGACTCCCGGGATTCGGTGAGAACGGTCTCGGCCCGGGGCTGCCTCTTCGGCGACCGGAGGATGTTTACCTTAAGATGGTGGCGAACATCGCTGCAGGGGACGGGCCGGCAGCGGACTGGGTGCCGGAAGTGTCCCCGGACGAGCTGGACCTCTTCCTCCGTTCGCGAGCCCACCTGCCCGCACCCGTGTATGACCCCGTGAAGTGGCAGGTCGCCGCGGGGGACGCCTGGTGGCCCCGCGTCGTGTACGTTCTCAATCGGGGTGGGCGGTTCCACCGCGACGCCTACAGCGGAGACAAGCTGAAGAACAAGTGGAACGCGTTCATCGGCATGTATATGGAGAAGGTAGCAACCGCGAAGAATTCCATGACAGGAAAGCGCCTGGGAGGGATGGCGAAATATTACCCGATCGCGGACTCATTGGGTCGCCCGATCGAGGATCCCGGCTTTGACCTGACCGTAATCACGCATCGCGTCATCGAGCATACGAAGTCCCGGACGATTGCGGATGGCTGGCTCCGCGAACTCCTGCCGGAAAACTTCCTTCAGATCGCGCGGGAGGATGCAACGCGCTATGGCCTCGAGAGCGGAAACCTCGTCCGCGTCGAGTCCGCGTCTAATCCCACTGGGACGCTCGACCTCGGGAACGGCAACTCGTTGGTGCCGATGGTTGGACGGATCCAAGTGTCGGAGGGGATCCGGCCGGGGGTTCTCGCTTACTCCCTCGGGTTTGGTCACTGGGCGTATGGCTCCCGGGATGTCGAAGTCGACGGGGTGCTAATTCCAGGAGAGCCAGCGCGAGCACGAGGCGTTCACCTGAATCCTGTCCTGCGGACGGATCCCTATTTGACCAACACTTGTTTGGAAGACCTCGTAGGCGGCAGTGCCGTGTTCTACGATACGCGTGCCAGGCTTGTGAAAATCGGCTGACCCGCCTCGGCAGAATTGTTGAAGGACCAACTGCACATACGGAAACCCCGTGGGACCATGGCTCGTCTGCCAAGTGCATTTAGGAAGCTACGGAAGGACCAATCCGACGTTGTCGAGGCCTACGAACGTTTCGCCGGCGCGCGCTTCGAGGCCGGTCCGCTAGACCTAAGACCGCGGAACTTGTGAAAGTGGCACTCGCGATTGGGGCTGGATTGGAGGGCGGCGTGCATTCCCACGTCCGCCGCGCCCCGCAGGCGGAGGCGAAACCAGAGGAGTTGCGTCACGTCGCTGTCCTCGGGTTCACGACAATCGGGTTCCCCACGAGTATGTCGGGAATATCGTGGATTGATGACATCGTGCCGACGCGCCTGAGTCCGTAGGCCGCCCAGGAACCGCCGACTCGCTGCCGATCGGCTCGTCACCATGCGAGGCTAGAGCGCGCAGCAGCTCAGCTTGTCGACGTCCTCGAAAAACGAAAGGGCGGCGAGCTTGATCGCCTCGCTGTGGGTGGGGAACACGTGCACGGTGTCAATGATGTCTTCGAGGGTCAGGCCATGCTTCACGGCTAAGACTCCCTCATGAATCATCTCGGGCGCGAGGGAGGCCAAGATGTGGACCCCGAGGATTCTGTGGCTCTCGGCCTCCGCGACGATCTTCACGAGGCCGCGGGTGTCTTCGACGATGACGGGCTTCGGCACCTGTTTCAGGAGGACCGTGTTGCATGCACATCGCACACGCGCCGTCGCGTTCGCCTGTGCGTCTGTGAAGCCCACGGACGCGACGGCAGGATTCGTGAACACCGCATGCGGCACGGCTCGGTAGTCCATCTTGAAACCGCGGTTCGCGAGGGCGTTTTCCGCTGCGATGTATCCTTCCTTTGCAGCCGTCGTCTCGAGCATGGGCTTCCCCTTCACGTCCCCGCCCGCGAAGATGTGAGGGGCGGTCGTGCGCATCTGGGCGTCGACCTTGACTCCGCTGTCCGCTTTCACGCGGACGCCCGCGGCGGGCAGGTTCAGGGTATCCGTGTTCGGAGTCCGTCCGGTCCCGAGGAGCAACGCGTCCGCTTCGAACTTCCGCTTCCTTTCGCCAATCTTGGCGGTGACCACCTTGCGCTCCTTCGTCTGCGCGACGGAGAGGATCTCGACGCCCGTGTGGATCCTGACCCCATCTTCCTCCAAGTATCGGCGGAGGTATTCGGAGACTTCGGGCTCCTCCTCGGGAACAATGCGCGCGCTTCGCTGGAGGACGGTGACCGGGGTGCCCATGTTCTGGTACATCTGTGCGAACTCTAGGCCGAGCGCACGTCCCCCGAGCACGATCATGGAGTCCGGCCGCTCTTGAAGGGACAGCGCCTCGACGTTCGTCAGGTAGCCAACGCCTTCGATGCCGGGGATGGGCGGGACCGTTGCGGACGAACCCGTCGCAATCACGAACTTCTTCCCCTCGTAGCGCTGCCCGCCCGCCTTGACCTCGCGCGGGGACATGAAAGCGGCCTGGCCCCGGACGAAGTCCACGCCCTTCAGGGACGCAAGCACATCCGCGTACTTCCCCTTCCGGAGGGACGCGACGATTCGGTCCTTCGCGCGAATCACGGCGCGGAAGTCCGCGGACCAGCCGTCCTCGAGGTTGAGCCCTTGGAAAGGTCGCCTCGCGACTCGGAAGAACTGGTCGCCTACCGCCAGGAGTCGCTTACTCGGGACGCAGCCCACGTTGACGCATGTACCGCCAATCGTCCCGCCGTCGATCATCACGGCCTTCGCGCCGTTGCGGTCGGCGCGAATCGCTGCGCTGAACGCCGCAGCGCCGCCGCCCAAGATAATCAAGTCGTAGCCGGTAACCATTCTCTCAAGTCCCGCGGTCAGGAGGTTTCTCTTTCACCGACGCAACGTCACGACAGGTCCGCAACATCCGGGCACAACGGTGGCTTCTTCCGCGCACGACGCGCACAGTGTGAGACCATTCTCACGGATGGCACGGTCCTTGACTTTGAGCCCGCGGACGTCGCAGGTTCCTCTGGTATTCATGTTAAAGTTAATGTACAATCGAAAGTACTTAGCTTCTAACTGAGGAAGGGTGAAGCCACTGCGCAAACGGAAAGTTGCTCGAGTTGTGGACCTGGACCGGGCATGCGTCATCCGCGAGGGGGGCACTGAGTATTGCATCTACCCGCTCGACGACTTGATGGCGGTCCTCGGGAAGAAATGGGCGCTCTTCATCATCGCCGTCCTTGGGAACAACAACACGACGCGGTTCAATGACCTCCTTCGGCAGCTCAAGGGCATCAGTCCGCGCACTCTGACGGATCGATTGAAAGAGCTCGCAACCGAGGGCCTCATTGAGCGGGCGGTGTTCGCCGAGGTCCCCTTAAGGGTCGAATACAAGCTGACCGAGGCGGGCCACCGAATGCGAAAGGCGTTGATCCCCTTCCTGCAATGGTCCATAGAATTCGAGACGTACGGGCACCGGCTCCGAAGCTGAGCCGATAGAGCATTCAGGAGATGAACTACCGAGGTCGAGGCTCTTGGCCGTTCATCCGCACGCGACCATAGCTGCCACGATATGCCGGAACGGCTGATGCGCGGCGACGATCGCGGGGTAGAGCGACGATGTCACGGAAGCCCATATAAAGAGATTCAACCGGACGCAAGGAGCCACGGAAGATCGGGGAACCGGTTCAGCCATTCATCCGCACGCGGCTGTACGAGATGGCAATGTGCCGAAACAGCTCGTGGGCCGCGATGACGGCCGCATGAAACTTCGATGGCTCGGAGACGTGCCCCTCGATCGACAAGGCCCCGATCCGGAGCCGTGCATCGATCTGGATCAGGTCATCCTCCGTGACCCAGGAAAGCGTGAGCTCTTCGGGTGTCTCCGTCAGGCCATACCAGCGGAGGGATGCGGTCCAAGACCCCCTCAGCGTTTCGGTGAGCCCATGCAGATCGACTTCAGGTGGGAGGAACGTCTGGAGGATTGGGACCGAGGCAGAGGCGGGGCGAATCGCGGTCGGCGAGAGGACGGAGAGCGCTCGCGGCGTCGCGCGATACCCGAGGTCCGTCTTTGCCACGAGGTCATCCCGCTTGAGGCGCTGGAGGGCGCGACTCAGACGCTCCGGATGGATTCCGAGGCGCCGCCGGAGGCCTTGGAAACCCACCGCCAAGGATGGCTCCTGCCGGAGAAGTTCAAGAACCTCGCGGTCGCTCTCCCGGAGATCCGACGCGGCGGATCCGATTCCGTGGTCCTCGCCGGCGACGACCATGTCAGGCTCGGCCGAGAAAACGGACGTCCGCCATAAAGCTGTGGTTTCCAGAATGGGACCTGAGAATCGCCACTATCGATTCTTGAAGTGACTCCCAATGCGCGCAGCACGGAGAGGTCTACAGGGCGATTGCGCCGTTCTTTACGATCGTCGTATCATCGACACGGACCGTCGCGCCCGTCACGGTGGATGCGAGGTAGAAGTCCGTCTTGTTCTTCCCTCCGACCTCGTCGTTGTCGCCGACCGCGATGTACACATTGCCCGCCACGATCACGTCCTGCAAGAATCCCGTCTTCGCGTTCGGATTGACGCCGATGTCGATGTACCCGAGTCGATCCCGGTCGCCCTTCGCCTTCTCCCAGTCCGCGCGGATTAGGTCCTCGTTCTCCGCGGCGCTCCATTTACTGAGCCGACCGTTGTCGAACGCGAGGGTGATGCCTTTGATCCAGCGCCCGAGGTACGCGACGGGACGGTCGAACACGATGGTGCCCTCGCCGCTCTTCTCGTCCGGCACGACGTACACCTCGCCCGCCGGGATGTTCGCCATGTTGTCGCCGCGGTC
>Ga0209521_10000037_pt1 | contig 71512 bp, 49 predicted proteins | sample Rifsed19ft4_FD_184016 | JGI IMG/M metagenome (GOLD analysis project Ga0209521, IMG submission 184016) | Soil microbial communities from Rifle, Colorado, USA - sediment 19ft 4 (version 2) | ecosystem: Environmental > Terrestrial > Deep subsurface > Rock core/Sediment | place: Rifle, Colorado...
CCAAGATCCACAGGGCCCACCAGGCGCGACCGAGTGGAAGTCCTTTCGACCCCTTCCCCTCATTCCTCCTTGCGCTCCTCCACACCGAAGCCGTTTCGACCGAGTCGGACATTGCAATCGCCAACCCATGCTGCGGTGGAGGGGATGAAGGAGTGTGGCCACGGTGTGGCCACGCCGACTTATCGACTCAGTCGCGCGTCTGGGCGCGAGAGGCGCTACATGGACCGGTCGGATGAGGGCCCGACGGACAGTCGGGACTCCGAACTCCTGACCATCCGGATCGACTCCGATCTCCTCCGGAAGGTCCGGACCAAGGCCTCGGACCTGGGCATGGACGTGTCCGCGTACGTGCGATGGTGCATCATCACGGGCGCCTCCCTCTCCGACCTCAACGCCTTCATCCGTTCCAAGATGAGCCGAGGGCCCTAGCAGATGGAGTCCTAGGCGTCGCGGCGCCCAACCTAGGGAGTCATGAGGAGCACGGGAGGTCCGAAAGTATTACGGCATCCCACGGAGATGGGCGGTCTCCGGGGAGGGATACCCGAGATGGACCTGCAGGCTCCGATGGTCGGGAGGGAAACTGAGTTCCGTCGGCTTGCCAGACACCTGGACGCCGCGGTCGCGGGCCGTGGCAGCCTCGTCCTGATCTCCGGGGAGGCCGGCATCGGGAAGACGCGGCTTGTCCAGGAGCTCAAGGCGCTTGCCGCCTCGAGAGGCGTGCACGTCCTCTCCGGCTATGGCCTGTTCGAGTCCATGACCCCGTACATGCCGTTTCGAGAGGTGCTTCGTAGCGGCGGACTTGAGCACCTGTTTGCGGAAAACTCGCCTCGCGTCGAGGCCGCATACATCGTCACGCGCACGGGAATCCTCGTTAAGGCGGCCTTGCGGGAGGAAGCGCGACTGGACCCGGACCTGTTCGCCTCGATGCTCCTGACGGTCGGCCGTTTCGTCCAGGAATCGCTGTCGAAGCTCGGGGGGACGGAAGAACCTGGAGCGCTCACCCGGCTAGATTACGGCGGCCACTCAATCCTGCTCGATCGCGGCCCCAGCGCGTACATCATCGCGCTCGTCGCCGGGCGGGAGAACGAGTTCCTGGCCCGCGACATGGGCGAGGCGGTCCTGCGAGTCCACGAAGCGTACGGTCGCGTTCTCGAGACGTGGGACGGAGACGAGGAACGGGTCCGCGGGATCGAGCGATCCCTAGCACCCTTGTTGTCGCGCCACGACGGCGTCCGCTACGGGGAGGCAAACCCGCAGGGGCGGAGGAACCTCCTGTTCGAGAACGTCTCTCTCGGCCTCGCCAGAAGGGCGGAGAACGGTCCGATCCTCCTGTGCATCGAGGATCTCCAGTGGGCGGACCCGTCCACGGTGGCCCTCCTGCACTACGTCGCCAGGAACACGCGGACGTGCGGGATTTGCATCATCGGCACGTATCGACCGGAGGACCTTTCATCGGAAGGCGGGACCCCTCACCATCTGGTCGACGCGATGCAGCGGATGGAGCGCGAGGACCTTCTCGACGTCGTGGAACTCCGCCGGTTGCCGGCCCCGGACACCGCCAAGGTTCTGAGTTCCGTCCTTGGCGGCGGAACCGTACCCGAGGAACTTGCACGACGCATGCAGGAAGACACGGAAGGAAACCCGCTGTTCATCGTGGAACTCTTGAACCTCATGCTCGAAGAGGGGTGGCTCCGGAGGGACAACGGGGGCTGGTCCGCAAGCGTCGATGTCCGCGAGGTCGACGTCCCCCGCAGAGTCCAGGCCGTCATTGAACGACGTCTCGGCCGGCTTGGCGACGTGGAACGACAGATCCTGGACGTCGCAGCGACGAACGGAGAGGAGTTCACGGCAGCGATCGTCGCTTCTGCCCTCGACCTCTCGTCGGTGGAGATCCAGCCCGCCCTCCGCGCCCTCGAGCACCGGCATCGCCTGGTTCGGGCGCAGGACGACCGGTATCGGTTCGACCACGTCAAGATCAAGGAGGTCCTTTACGACGGCCTGCCCTCTGAGTTCCGGTCCCGGTGTCACGGGCTGGTCGCGTCTGCGATGGAGGCGCAGTACGAGGACCGCCTAGACGACGTGGCGGGAGAGGTCGCGTTCCACTACTACCGATCTGAAGATCGAGCGAAGGCCGTCCCATACCTGCTCAAGGCGGCGGAGAGGGCGGCGAAACAGTATGCGAACGCGGAAGCGATTCGGTTCTACACCGAGGCGTTGGAGCTGGAGTTGGACGCGGAGAGGAGGTGGGAAATCCTCGCAAGTCTCGGCTCCGCGTACGAGCTGATCGGGGAGTACGGGAAAGCTCTCGAATCTTACATGAGTGCCCTTGAGTTGGCTGCGGGCGAGAAGAGAGCCGTCACCTTGTCGAAAGTGGCGAGGGCTCTCTATCTGAAGGGCGACTTCGAACAGTCCATGAAGCGGGGACTTGAGGCCCTAACGTTCGTGGCGGGAAGGAATGACGAGGCGGAAGCCGATGCCCTCTCCCAAATCGGCAAGGTGGAATGGAGCCGAGGAGAGTATGCGGGAAGCCTAGAGCACCATACGAAGGCCTTGGAAATTCGAGAGAGAATCGGGGACCGCAAAGTCATCGCAGCATCGCTTAACAACATCGGCATCGTGCATCACTACCGCGGCGAGTACGACGCGGCTTTGGAGCACCACACGAAGAGCTTGGGCATCAGGGAACGGATCGGGGACCAACAGGGGGTCGCCCTGTCACTGAACAACATCGGCATCGTGCATGCTGAACGGGGCAGCTACGACGACGCATTGGAGTACTTCACAAAGTGCTTGGACCAGGCGGAAAAGATGGGGGACCAGCAGACCATCGGGATAGCGCTGAACAACATAGGCTCGTTGCAGCTCGACCGCGGGAACTGTGGTCCTGCATTGGAGTATCACACGAGGTGCTTGAAGGTGGTGCAGAAGATCGGGGACCTGCAGGGAATTGCGATGTCGCTGGACAACATCGGCGGCGTGCACGCCGAACGAGGGGACTTCGATGTGGCGTTGGAGTACTTCGCGAAGGGACTGGTACTCCGAGAAAAGATCAGGGACCAGCGTGGCATCGCGTCATCCTTGTACGGCTTCGGCCTCGCGCATCGCGGCCGCCGGGACTATGGCGCGGCCCTGGCGTGCCTCGAGAGAGGCCTTGCGATATCGCGAAGCATTGGCGCGCGAAAGGAGGAGAGCAAGTCGCTTTCCCTTCTCGCAGACGTGGAACTCAGAAGAGGGGAGCATCAGAGGGCAGCAGACCTATGCGACACGGCGCTCTCCGTTGCCACCGCAATCGGCGGACGCAGAACGATCGCCGAGTCAAGAAGGGTCCTTGGAACGATCTTTCGAGAACGCAAGATGTGGCCGGAATCGATCGAGAACTTTGAGCGGAGCGTCCATATCTATCAGGAAATTCACCATCCAATCGGCCAGGCACGGTCTTGCTACGAATTCGGCCTGATGTGGAAGGAGAAGGGCAACCCTCCAGACGCGGTCAAGTATCTAGCCGAAGCGATCGAGATCTTCGCGAAATTGGGACTGGAGCGGGAGCTCACGAACGCGCGAGCGGCCTGCGAGACGATCACGCCATCTCCCGGACCCGATCTTCGCCCCGAATCGCCGCCGAAACCATGATCCTCAAGAAAGAGGTCGTCCTCCTCGGAGACAGTGCCGGCGGCAAGAAGTCCCTCATCAAGCGCTTCGTCCTCGACGCGTTCGAGGACTCCTACGTGGCCACGGTCGGCAGCAAGGTCACGAGAGGGATTTCGCAATCGCACGCCCGGACAAGACCGCGAAGGTCACGATGATGATCTGGGACCTCCTCGGCCAGGAGGGGAGTCGGAGTTCCGAGACGCGGCGGCGGTCGCCGCCAACCGGGACCGTCGCATCAAATGGGCCCTCGGCGCGAGATGTAGCCCGCCGTGCGGAAAGGCACCACCGGGTCTCCGCTACGCCTATGAAGCCCGGGAGATGCTGTCCCTCGCGCGGAGGCCCATGCCAGCCGAGAAACGGCAGAGCGGTATGCTCAAGCCGCGAATCGTTCCCGAACACCTCGAGCTCGTCAAGGATGACCCTGGACTGGACGTCTCCACGTTCGTCCGTTGGTGCGTCCTCACGGGGAGCGTTCTTGGAGACCCCGACGCCTTGATCCGGTCCAAGATGGGCCGGGGGCCTTAGCGGATGGTGTCCTCGGTTTCCCAGGGGGCCGGCCGAGCGCCGGACGGCCGAAAGTATTACGGCGTACCACAGGGATGGGCAACCCCGGGGAGGGAAGTCGAAGTGGACCTGCAAGCTCCGATGGTCGGGCGGGAGAGAGAGTTCCGCCAGCTTGCGAAACACGTGGAAGACGCGGTCGGTGGAAGGGGCAGCCTCGTCCTGATCTCCGGGGAAGCCGGCATCGGGAAGACACGGCTTGTCCAGGAAATCAAGACCCTTGCGGCTTCGAAGGGTGTCCAGATCTTTTCCGGCTGGGGCCTTTTCGAGTCCCTGACCCCGTACATGCCCTTCCGTGAGGCGCTCCGCACAGGCGGCCTGGAGCACCTGTTTGCAGAAAGCGCGCCTCGCGTCGAAGCCGCATACCTCGTCACGCACACGGGCCTCCTCGTGAAGTCGGCCTTGCGCGAAGGGGCGCGGCTGGACCCCGACCTGTTCGCCTCGATGCTCCTGACGGTCGGCCGCTTCGTTCAAGAGTCGTTGTCGAAACTCCAGGGCGAGGATGACCCCGGCACGCTCACCCGACTGGACTACGGCGGTCACTCGATTCTCCTCAACCGAGGTCCGAGTGCAAACCTCATCGCGGTCGTCGACGGGAGGGAGAACGAGTTCCTCGTCCGCGACATGGGCGAAGTCGTCCTGCGCGTCCACGAATCGTACGGTCGCGTGCTCGAGACATGGAACGGAGACGAGGACGGGGTCCGCGGGATCGAGGAATCCTTGCAGCCCTTGTTGTCGCGCCACGACGGCATCCGCTACGGGGAGGCGAACCCGAAGGGGCGCAGGAACCTCCTGTTCGAGAACGTCTGCCTCGGCCTCGCCAGAAGGGCGGAGATCGGTCCTATTCTCCTCTGCATCGAGGACCTCCACTGGGCGGACCCGTCCACGGTGGCCCTCCTGCACTATATCGCCAGGAACACCCGGACGTGTGGGGTGTGCATCCTAGGCACCTACCGCCCGGAAGATCTCTCGGCGGAAGGAGGAAGGCCCCACCATCTCGTCGGCGCGATGCAGCGGATGGAGCGCGAGGACCTTTTCGACGTCGTGGAACTCCGCCGGTTGCCGGCCCCGGACACCGCCAAGGTTCTGAGTTCCGTCCTTGGCGGCGGAACTGTGCCTGAGGAACTTGCACGACGCATCCAGGAAGACACGGAAGGAAACCCGCTGTTCGTCGTGGAGCTCGTTAGGCTCATGCTCGAGGAGGGTTGGCTGCGACGGGAAAACGGCGGTTGGTCTTCAGGCATCGACCTCCGCGAGGTGGATGTCCCCCGCAGAGTCCAGGCCGTCATTCAAAGGCGCCTCGGCCGCCTTGGAGACGCAGAACGACAGATCCTCGACGTCGCAGCGACGAACGGCGAGGAGTTCACCGCCGTGATCGTTGCCTCCGCCCTCGACCTCGAACCCGTTGCGCTCCAGCCCGCCCTGCGCGCCCTCGAACAGAGGCATCGTCTGATCCGGGCACAGGACGACCGGTACCGGTTCGACCACGTCAAGATCAAGGAGGTCCTATACGACGACTTGCCGCCGGAGTTCCAGTCGAGGTGTCACGGACTGGTCGCCTCCGCCATGGAAACGCAGTACCACGACCGCCTGGACGACTTGGCGGGAGAAATCGCGTTCCACTATTACCGATCGGGAGAGCGAAAGAAGGCGCTTCCGTACCTCCGAAGGGCGATGGATCGGGCCTCGAAACAGTTCGCCAATGCGGAGGCCATCCGCTTCTGCTCGGAAGCCCTCGAGCTCGAGGAGGATGATGTGGGCAGGGTCGGGCTCCTCGAAACCCAGGGCGCACTCGATGACTTGATTGGGGACTATGGGGGAGCCTTGGCCAGCTACCGCCGAGTTCTGGACTTGGCGGGCGGGGAAGGGAAGAGAGCAGAAACCTTGGGCAAGATGGGAAGGATCTTTACAAAACAGGGCGAATACGAGGAGTCCATCCGGGCTTGCCGCGAGGCATTGAGCCTGGTGGAGGGCAAAGCGAGCTTCGAAGAGGCTTTGGCCCTGACCAACCTTGGAGACGCTCGTTTCCAGCGGGGGGACTACGACCAGGCCCTCGATGCTCTTCGAAAGGGCTTGGAAATCTCCGAGAGGACTGGCGACCACAAAGGGATTGCGCAGTCGCTGAACAACGCGGCGAACGTGCATCTTGCAAGAGGAGAGTACGACCAGGCCCTCGAGGGGTATCGGAAGGGCTTAGAGATCTGGGAAAAGCTTGGGGACTTGCAGGGGGTTGCAGGCTCGGTGAGCAACGCAGCGAGGGTGCATGCTCGACGGGGGGATTACGACCAGGCCCTCGAGGGGTATCGGAGGAGCTTGGAAATCTTTCGGAGAATCGGCGACCAGTGGGGGGAGGCAATGGTCCTGCACAACGTGGCGGGCGTGCATTTTGCGAAGGGGGACTACGACCAGGCCCTCGAGGGGTCCCAGGAGAGCCTGGAGATCTCGGCGAGGATTGGGGACCAGCCGGGGGTTGCGCACTCGTTGGGCGGCGCGGCAACCCTGCATGCTGAACGCGGGGAGTACGACCAGGCTCTCCAGGGGTATCGGAAGGCCGCGGAAGTCCTTCGGAGAATCGGCGACCTGCGGGGGATCGCGCAGACTCTTGACAATGCCGCGACCGTGCATTTTGAATGCGGGGACTACGACGAGGCCCTCGAGGGGTATGCGAAGAGCCTGGAGATCTGGGAAAGGATTGGGAACCAGGAAGGGATTGCGGTCTCGCTGAGCAACGCGGCGATCCTGCATGCAGAACGCGGGCAGTACGACCAAGCCCTCGAGGAGTATCGGAAGAGCCTCGAGCTCCGAGAGAGGATCGGCGACCCGCGAGGGATGGCGCTGGTTCTGATGAATCTTGGGTGGGCACACGAGGAGCACGGAAGTCGCGACTTGGCCATTGAGTGCGTCGAGCGCAGCCTCAAGATCGCAGGAGACCTCGGAGCCGTTGCCATCGAACTTCCTGCGCGGCTGATTCTCGCGGAAATCTGTTTTCGGATGGGGGATCTGGACAAGGCTCAATCGCTCTCCCAGAGTGCACTCTCCGACTCAACGCGACTGAATCTCAAGCCAAACATCTCGCAGGCTCAGCGGATCTTGGGCATGGTCGGTCGAGAGCGTCGGGCTTGGAAGGAGTCGATCAGCTACTTCGAGCAAACGGTCGAGACTTCCATTCAACAGGGCAGTCGGCTCATGGAAGGGAAGTCGCGCTACGAGTTCGGGCTCATGTGGAAAATGAAGGGGGATGCGGCGAACGCCCGCGAACAGCTGGACTCGGCCGCGGGCATCTTTCGGGGCCTCGGGTTGGAGCGCTGGCTCTCGAAGGTGGAGGGTGCGCGCGAGGAACTGTGAGAACCGGAGGGCGTACGTCTCAATCGAGGAGCGCGTGAACGGATGGGGCAGAAGAAGAAGGTCGTCCTCTTGGGGGACAGCGCCGTCGGCAAGACCTCCCTGATCAAACGCTTCGTCCTCGACGCGTTCGAGGACTCCTACGTGGCCACCGTCGGCAGCAAGGTCACGAAAAAGGAGCTCGCGATCCCGCGCCCGGACAAGACCGTGAACCTGACGATGATGATCTGGGACCTGCTCGGCCAGGAGGGGTACACGTCCTTCCACACGTGGACGTTCCAGGGCGTGTACGGCGCCATCCTCGTCGCGGACCTCACGAGGCGGGAGACGCTCGACAACCTCGAGCGGTACTGGATCCCCGCCCTCGTCCGCGTCGCGGACCCCGTGCCCCTCGTGTTCGCCGCGAATAAGGCGGACCTCTCAGACCGGGCGTTCGACCTCGAGGATGTGGAGGCGATCGCCGCCAAGCACAACGCGGGCCTGTACGGGGTGCTGCCCTCCGGCCTGTCCACGTGCTACGCGACGAGCGCGAAGACGGGAGAGAATGTGGAGCGCGCGTTCGAGAGCCTGGGCCACTTCATGCTCGCGGGACCCCCAGGGGACCCCGTCAAGGAGCTGTTCGAAAGTCTCGTCGCGATGCGCGCGGCGGTGGACGCGGACACGAGCACGGCCGTTGGCGCCCTCGACGCGGTCATCGTCGACTTTTGCGAGGCGAACCAGGACGAGTTCGACGACAAGATGGCGATGATTCTCGTGCGGCAGGAGATCCAGCGGGCCGGCGTCGACGTGCGGAAGCCGACGCGAGACGGCGTGGCGCGATTCGTGGAGTACCTCGCCCAAGCGGAGGCCGAATTCAGGGATGCCGGCGCGGTCACCGCCAACCGAGATCGGCGGCTCGGCTGGGCGCTGGGTCCGAGGGCGTAGTCGGACCCTAGCCACGTCCGTTGAGATCGGCCCCCACGGTGAGCCCGGATCCCCGCCACCCGCGGGCAGGCCCGCGAGCATGGGGAAAGCGGGGGACGACGAGCGCCGCCAACACGGCGATCCCGACGACCGATCCGGCTCGCAACCCCTCCAACTCTTTCCGGTCCGTTGTGTTCTCCCTTTAAGGCATGCCGCCGTTCACGGGATGAAATTAACGACCTCCGGCAGCGGCAGCACGATCGGGACCTCGAAGAGATTCGTCGGCGTGGGGTGGATCACGACGAGACCGTCGCTCGCGAGGAACTGCGCGGCCTGTTCCTGGGCGCCCCGCGTGACGGCAGCGAAGTACGCGTCGGCGAGGACCCCCTGGATAGGGAACGCGTGGGGGTTCTTCCGCGCCGCCGTCGTGCAGGGATTGGCGGCGCACGCGAGGTCGTGGCGGTAGTACGTCGTGTACGCCTCGAGGCCGCCGGCCCGGATCACGGCGCTGGCGCTGGGATTCGGCTGGGTCATGTCTCCCTTTGCCATCTGGATGAGAACGCCTCGAACGCGCACGTCGTCCTCGTCGTCGTCGTCATCCTCGCCGCTCTGGAGGACCGTCCGGAGGTGTTTCGCGTAGGCGATCGCTTCCCCGTTTTGCATCGCCCACTCGCTCCACTCCATGTACTCTTGGATCGCGATCGCGCCGGCCACGGTGTTGACGAGCGGCGGCTGGTCTCGGAGCGGGATGTTCTCGTTGAAGACGATGCCACCCACGTTGATCAGGGAGGGAGTCCGGCTCGCGAGCGTCCTCCCGACGATGTCCCGCTGGCCCCCTAGGCGCTGGAGATGAATCTGCGGACCGCCCATCGCATTCTGGACGCTGGCCCGGAAGGCGGGCTCGATCGCGACGAGTGGGCCGCCGAAACTGGTGCCCAACGACCACCCGAAGTAGTACATCCGGTCGGCGTCCAGGTCCGGGGCGCCGTCGCCGTCCACGTCGATGCCCAGCTGGACGGCGCGGACGAGGACCAGGTGGTCGATGGTCGTCTGCTTCATGGCGTGCGCACGGCTGATCAGTTCGTACGGTTTGAGCGCGAGCCCGCCCTCCTGGGATCCGATGACCTTGTTGCCGTCGACGTCCCTGCCGCGTCCGCCCGCGAGGAACGTCGTCGAGGAGCCGTCGACAAGGGTCACCCGATTCGTGCTGTTCGGACCGAATCCTCGCCCCACCGGATTGATCACCATGGAGGCGATGCCATACTTGGCAAGGGTGGGCGCGAGCAGCGTCGGGAACACCTCCTTTTCCCGGTCGCCGCCGACCCCGAGCATCGCCACGGGCCAGCCGTCCTCCGGCTCCGGCCCCGAGGGCAGAAGGAGGTTGAAGTAGAGGTCCTGCATGCCTGTGACCGGCGGCACTCCGTCCTCCGTGCCGACGACATTGAAAGTCACGTCGGGCCTCAGGAAATTCGGGGCTGAGAGGCGCCCGTAGGCGATCGATCCGACGGCCCCCGGGACGAAGGCGAATGCGTTGAAGTTGACGTTGACCGTCGTGAACGAGTCCGGGGAGACTCCGGTGTGCCGGATGGCGGCGATCGAGTTAATTCCCGAGAGGGAGTACACGGTTCGCGCTCCCCCGGGTCCGAGCCCGAAGTCCGCGACGGGCGCCGGGAGCGAGCGCACATAGTCCCGGATCCGCGACATGGCACCGGTGGTGGACTGCGTCGTGAACACGGTGGCCACCGCGACCTTTTTCTTCGGGACTCCGGCGTCACGCGCCGCATCCAGGGCGTCTTGGATCGCCTCCCTGTAGTGACGGGTTCTGCGGTCCCCCGACTGGCGCTCGTCGTCATCATCATCGTGGTCGGCCTTGCCTCTAAGGAATGCGGCGAATTCCGGACTCTTCCCCACAGGGTTGCCTGAGGGGTCGCGCACGCCGGTCGTAACGATGAGGGCGTAACGCGTCGCCTCCTCGAGAAGTGGATCCGCCTCGACGAACAGCGTGGAGGTCGCCGGGTCCCAGACGACTTGGTTAATTCCAATCCTCATCGCCCTTTCCCTGTCGTCCCGGCTTCCGCTGCGGTCCCGATCTCGCCCTCGATCGTCATCGTCGTCATTCAGTGCGAGAAGAAATACGGTGTCTGAGCTCACGGAGGTCGGGTCGATGGCCCCGTTGAACGGGATGGCGAGCCGCGGCAGCAGGTTGAACCCATCGAGCGTGTTGAGGATGTCGATGTCCTGGCAGTCGGAAGGCCTCACCGAGCAGTCGGGCTTTATCAGCGAGACGCGGAGGCCGGTGATCTGATCGTGATCTCGGACCGTCCATAAGTTGCTGGGGAAGGGTGATGTCTCCCTCGCTCCCAGCTCGAACCGCGGATAGGTACCCGCAGCCGGACTTCCATGCGCGTTCGCGACGCCCGCCAGTGCCGGTATCGTGAGGGCCGCCAAGATCCACACGACCCACCAAGCGCGACCGAGTGGAAATCGGTTCGAACCCCTTCCCGCATTCCGCCATGCACTGCTCCACACCGAAGCCGTTTCGATCGAGTCCGACATGTGATCGCCGGGGAGCGAATGAAGGGGGCGATACAAGGGAAGATTGGAACGTCACCTGATAGATTATCAAATGTCTTTGGTGCGTCATCTTATACGTCGTCCCACGAACCCGCTTTCGGGCACACGAATCTAAGATGAACTTGCAGTCCGCGGGGCGCCATACACGCGGCTAGCGCGACGCTCCCCAGTCGTCGGTTTCATCAGGTGGCTCGGAGCCGATGACGCCGCCTAGATCCGCCTGGGATCCCATCTTGCCGGGGGCATCGCCAAGATTCGCGCTGTACCGCTTCCGCCGCCCGCGCTTCTCCACGAGAAGGAACCCCAGCGCCGCCATCCGGCTGATGTGATAGCTGACGGCGGGCTGGCTCACGCCCACATCCTTCGCGAGTTCCTTCTGTGTGAGTCCCGAGGTCCCGCGGATCCTCTGGAGCAGGACGAGCTCGATGTCCGTGAGCCTGGGCTGCATCTCCGCAACGCGATGCCCCCTCGGTGCATACCGCCGGAGCCGGCCGTCTCTCCAGGACTTGATCTCCCCTTCCTTCTCGAGGACCCAGAGGTGGTACGTGAGGGTCCCCATCGCCATGTTGAGGTCTGCGCGGATCGCTGCGAAGTTGGCGGCAGGGTTCGCCGCGAGGTAGCCCACGACCATGCCTCGTTTCTTGTTGTCGAGGATGTCGCTACGGCTGAGCCGCGCCCAAAGAATCACAAAGGGCGTGAGGAACGACACGCGAAGGGACTCGTTCAGGCCGAGCACCGCCCCAACGGTGATGATCCCAAGAAGAAGAATCCACAACAGGACGACTCCGACCTGGAGCGGGACGGGTGCGACGATTGTTAGGGGGACCACATGCTCGGTTTCGGTGTTGTTCAAGCGGTCCGCGGACCGGTACCGGACGACATGGTCCCCTTCGGGCAACGCGAACCCGCCCGTGTAGGGCCTCCAGCCGTTCTCGTCGATCCATACCTCCGTGAGCGCGACCCCCGCCCCTCCGTCCGTCGCCGACAGCGTGAAGACCGTGTCCGGCCGGTGCGTGCCCGTGGCGGGCGAGATTGTCGTGCTGGGCGACGTGTCGTCCAGGACGAGGTCTCGCGCGTCCGCAGTGCGGTGACCCAAATGGTCCGTGGCGGCGTACTCCACGTGGGTCGCCCCGTCCGGGGGCGACACGGTGAACGGATTCCCATACAGAACCCACATGCCGTTGCCGATTCTGTACTCGACAGACGAAAGGCCGACGGGCAGGACGCCGCCATCGCTGGCAACGATCGCGAGCGGACTCGTGGATCTTACGTAGAGCTGTGCGCCCGCGTATTGTGGGTCACCAATCGAGAGGGAAACCATTGGCGGAGAGTCGTCGACCACAACCGTGAGGATCGAGGCCACCTCCGCATTTCCCAGGCGGTCGGTCGAACGGAAGCCCACGTCGTGGGCACCCTCGCCGGAGACGGTGAACGGAGCCGCAAATGGAATCCATGACTCGGCGTCTATTCGATATTCCGTGGAGGTAACGCCCACGGCGTCTACTCCTGGGTCCTCCGCGGTCAAACTGACGGGTGTCGAGGAGGTCATGAACGTGCCGCCGGAGAGGTACTTCAGATCTCCTACCGATGGCGTCGTGATTGGCGGCGCGTCGTCGACGATGACCACCGCGGACTGGATGGCCTCTACGTTTCCCAAGAAGTCCTCGCTGTACCACGCCACGAGGTGCGGGCCCTCCCCCAAGAGGCGGAACGGCCCGTCGGCCGAGTAGTTCGTCCACGCTCGGCCGTCCACACCGTACCAGGTGGATCGGATTCCCGAAGCGCTCTGGTCGAGGACGTTGAACGAGAGTTCCGTGGCCGATGTCGCGAACGGTTGCGCGGCCGTGACGTTCGGAGTCCCGAGAAGGAACGATGTGACAGGGCCGGTGACGACGTCTACCTGCCACACGAAGACGTTGTTCGTCTCATCCCGTTCCAGGAGCGAGTTCCCGGAATCCACCTTCGCGGACACATCATAGGTTCCCGGGGCCGCGGGCGACATCCACGTGGCAACGAATCGGGCAGAGACCTCCTCCGGTTGGAGCAACGGCAGGGAGAAGGTCGCGAATGGGCTCCCGGGTGCGGTACCGTTGAAGAACGCGAGCGTTGACGTTGCGTTCGCCGTGGCGTCGCCCTGGTTCCGAACCTGCACGGAGAACGAGACCGGGCGGAAGAGCCCCGCACGGAGCGGGAGCAATGGCTGAGGCGCATCCGGGACGTAGTCCGCCCACGGCTCCGGGGCTGAAGTCACGAGGACCTGGGCGCATGCGACATTGTTCGTCTCGTTCGTTTCGGCGATGAAGTCGCTCGGATCGACGGCGACGCAGACATCGTGAGACCCCGGCGGCCAAGCGGTCCAGCCGACGGTGACGTTGCCCGCCCCGCCGAGGGCGGTGATGAGCGGAATGAGCTGATACGTGCCTATCTCGTTCGTACCCGATGGCGGTCCATCGTGGAACCGGACCCAGACTTGGGAGCCGTCCCCAGCGCCGAGATTGCGTACCGTCGCGTTGATGGTGACGACCGTGCCGGCAATCGCGGGCCCTGGCGGGACGAAGGCGATGTCCGCGGGCAGGACGCTCAAGTCGGAAGGCCACACGAACTTCGCGACGAAGGCATCGGTCCAGTTAAGGGGGTTACTACTCGAGGTATCCAGATCCGCGTCCCACGCGCCAGGGGTGACCGGGAAGTTCGGCGAATCCGTTTCTCCCGTCGCGTACGCGTTGCCGGCGGAATCGAGAGCGATCGATCCCGCGAAGTCGAAGTTAAGGCCGCCCAGGTACGTGGAGTAGCTGAGGGCAACGCTCCCTGGGTTCAGCCTTGTCACGAAACCGTCGTGCGCCCCCTTCTTAACCGTGGAGATTGCGTCAGGGGTGGTGGGGAAAGCGGCTGAATTCGTCCTTCCCGCCACGTAGACGTTCCCCGCTCCGTCCACGGCGATCCCGTATCCGTAATCATGCGCAGCGCCCCCGAGGAACGTGCCGTAGAGGAGGGCGGTCCCGGTCGGATTGACCTTGGCAACGAAGGCGTCGGTGTTGCCGTTGTGAGTGGTGTCGTTGGCGCCCACAGTTGTGCTGAGATCAGCAACATCGTCCACCGTGGACCCCGTCACATAGGCGTTCCCCGCGCCGTCCACGGCGATCCCTGATCCGTCGTCGTTCCCACTGCCCCCGAGGAACGTCGCGTACACGAGGGAGGTGCCCGCGGGATTCACTTTCACCACAAAGGCATCCCACGGTCCGCCGCCAAAGGTCTCCTGGATTGTACCGGCGGTGGCAGGGAAGTCTGCCGAGTCCACCTTTCCCGTCGAGTATGCGTTTCCGCCCGAGTCGATCGCGATGGAGAGGCCCGATTCGTTCCCGGCGCCCCCCAGATACGTCGCATAGTCTAGCGAGCCTCCCGTGACGTCGAGCTTCGCCACGAATGCATCCGATGCTCCGCCGAGGACTGTGTCGTTCGCGAGAGGTGTGGAGGGAAAGTCTGCGGAAAATGTGTTTCCTGTAAGGAACACGCTTCCTCCGGGGCCCGCTGCGACGGAATGGCTCCGATCCTCGCCGCTGCCTCCGAGATAGGTTGCGTAGAGGAGACCGCTCCCCGTCGCGTTCAGCTTCGTCACGAAGGCGTCCCAGCCGCCGTTGTGCGTGGTGTCGTAGGCCCCCGGGGTCGTGGGGAAGTCGCCTGAGTCTGTGGTTCCCGTGACATAGACCGAACCCCCTGCGCCGACCGCGATCGACAGTCCGCGGTCTTCGCCGACGCCGCCGAGATAGGTCATGTAGATGCAGAAACTGAGAGTGGGGTCCAGTTTCGCCACAAAGGCGTCGACTCGTCCACTGAGGTTTTGGTTGAAAGCCCCTGGCGACGGCGGAAAGTCCACGGACTCGGTCGCCCCGGTCATGTATGCATTGCCGTCCATGTCCACGGCGATGGCGTTTCCACCTTCAATGCCGCCGCCGCCGAGGAACGTGGCGGTGAGGAGGGGGTCGATCACCAGAGGTCTAGAGCCGTCCACCCGTTGGCACAACACTCCATAAGAACGAGGACCGCGAGGGACGAACGCGCACGGAACTTGATCCGCTCCCTGAGACGCTATCGGCGCGGAGTCGGCGAGAATCCCCACCGACGACTGAATCCGCGCGTTGCCGGCCCCGTCGAGCTCGACGCCGTCCGCACCATCGTAAACCAGCGTGATGAGCTCGGGATCTGCGCCCGCTTGGAGGTGGAACTCGTATTTCACGCCCGCGGGAGTTGCTCGATAGATGAGGTCCACTCCTGCATAGAGGTCCTCATACACGACCTCGCCGTAGTTCCGGACGCCCGTCCACCATTGAGCCGCATCGCTGCCTAGGAAGAATTGGCTCAGATGGGGTCGAGGAACCCTCGCCTGCGGGGATACGTCGTTTGCTCCTTCGAACCGGAGGCGCAGCATCACTCCCCGCAAGTGGCCAGATTCGAGCAGCTGTGCGGTGGGCGTCATCGGATGATGTTCGTCTCCCATCGACGATGGCGCAGGCTCGACGAATTTGAGGAGAACAGAGCTATCCGCAAACCCCACTTGGAGATCCCGCGATACGATGTAGTACCGCACGTCTGGGTTGTGGATCTGGCCTCGGTTCTCCATGAAAGATGAGGCCTTCCCTTCATCGAGGACCCGGTTCGCAACTGTCTCTACAGGAGCGGACTCTTCTCCATCCTCCGCGTTCACGTGATCGATGTCTGGAGAGAGGGCGATTCCGGAGAAGCCCGAAGAGACTGCGAGAAGAAGCAGCCAGAACCACCACGATTTGTCCTTCGCGTCGAAACGTCGCGTTGGCATCTCTGACCTAAGCCTGGACATTCGCCGTCCCCCTTGATGTAGTAATCGGAAAGCCACCTTATAGGTCTCCCGAGCGCAAATCGAAGCCTTGATATGCCGATCCTGTGATACGTTCTGTCAGTGGGTGCTGCTGTGAAACTCACGCTGTCAATTGGCGTCGTAGCACTCCTCATCGCAGGCTTGAACTCCAGCGCCGCGCCCGAGTCCTCGGTCCTGTCCGGTTGGTCAGTCCCCTTAAATCTCGGCCCAGCGATCAACTCAATCGACGTGGATGGGGGGCCCACACTTTCCGAAGATGGCCTCAACCTCTTCTTCGGATCAACCCGGGCAGGCGGGGCCGGCGGAAACGACATATGGATCACCCAACGGACCAGCCCGACCGACGCGTGGGGGCCCCCCGTGAATGTCGGCGCCCCGGTCAACACCGTTTGGATCGATCAGGCGCCTTCGCTGTCTCGCGACGGACACCGGATGTTCCTCAACAGCGATCGGCCAGGGGGTTTCGGGTCCAACGATGTGTGGGTCGCCTATCGCGATGACGTCCACGACAACTTCGGCTGGCAGACTCCCGTCAATCTCGGCCCCGGAGTCAACACGGCGTTCATCGACCAAGGCGCGTACTATTTCGAGAACGACGACGCCGGCGTCCCAATGCTCTTCTTCGGGAGCAACCGGCCGGGCGGAATGGGTGCCTCCGATATCTACGTCAGCGCAGAGTTGCCTGACGGATCGTTCGGCGCCGCTAAACACGTCAAGGAGCTGAGCTCCCCGTATCAGGACCTCCGCGCGGTCGTTCGCTTCGACGGACTCGAGACGTTCTTCTTTTCCGACCGCCCTGAGGGGCTCAGGGAATACGACCTGTGGGTCTCGACCCGCGACTCACTGTCCGACCCCTGGACCCCGCCGGTGAACCTCGGCGCACCTGTGAACAGCGTACGGCCCGATCAGCAGCCATGGCTCGCTTCCGACCGCCGGACGCTCTACTTCGCGTCCTCCCGCCCCGGTGGGCTGGGGGGCCTTGATCTCTACGTGACGACTCGAGCCAATCGGCCACCGGAGCCCCACGCCGGAGGACCTGTGGTGGGGTTCGAAGGCAGCCCGACGACGTTCGATGCTTCCGACTCAAGCGACCCCGATGGAGATCCACTTCAGTTCCGTTGGGACTTCACCGACGACGGTACGTGGGACACAGGCTGGAACTCGATCCCGACCGCCACGCACGAGTTCGGGGACGACTGGAATGGGATCGCGCGGGTCCAAGTAACCGACAGTGAACTTACGGAGGAAGCCACGACGACGGTCACGGTCCGCAACGTCGCGCCATCGGCCTCCGTGGCAAGCGTGATCCAAGAGCACGATCACGATCTGCCGCGAGGCCACTTCTACCCTCTCGACCCGATTACGTTCAACGGCCCCGCGTTCGACCCGGGGAGCGACGACCTTTCGTTCGCATGGGAATTCGGGGACGGCACGAGCCTCGCGGGCGGCACGTACTTCAACGACGGTCTCGGGCCGGACCCTCCGAACTCTCTTGGCGGCACATCCCCGTTCGACGCGGGGGATTCCGTTCTGCATGCATACGACCTGCCAGGAGACTACGTCGTCCGCCTGAGCGTCTGGGACGACGACGGCGGGGAGGCGACCGAGGAGTTCTCGATCCACATCACCTCGGCGGCGGATCTCAAGCAGGAGGCGATCCGGCGAATCAAGGCGCTCAAGGAGCAGGCGCTCGACCACGGGGACTGGCGGTTCGTCCGCCATCTCGACGATGCGGAGCGGTCCGTATGGATGAGCCTCGGCCACAGGGAACCGTTCCGGCCTGTCGGGATCAGAACGGCGACGGCCCCATATGTCTCCGTGGCACGGAACCGAGCCCAACGTGTTGACCTCGTCCTCGGGGCTTTATGGACACCGCGGCTGCGAGGGTACGATTCTCTCATGTTGGCATGGGACAACGGCGACGTCACCACCGTGGACTTGCCCGACCGTTGGCCCTCGAGGTCCCTTCGTTACCACGGGGACCTGTGGATCGACGCGTGGAAGCAGGACGTTTCGATTCTCTCGAGGCAGAATTGGAGGACGGGACAGGTGACCCTGCTCGTCCACGCGCGCGAAGTCAGCCTCGGGTTCACCCTGTCCCTCGACACGGACCCCGTCGCGGCCCTCACGTTCACGTACGATGTCCGCCCGTGGTGGACCGATGGAGTCCATCTTGACCCGGAGCACGGGCACGAGGTATTCCAGCTCGAGCGAAGGGCCGTGGACTGCCTCGTCACCTTCGCACCGCGCGGTGGAGGCGATGACGACGAGGAGGAGGACCGAGATCATCGCGACAGCTCCGTCCTCCGCGGGGACGATGACGGAGAAAGCGAAGGCTGCAGCGACCCTGACGGGCGCGATGATGACGAGGACGACGATTGGGGGGATGACGACGACAATCGTGGTGACGACGATGACGACGAGTCGGACGAAGGCGTCGGTATGGTCCACTGCCACCTCACGTCGGGGCTCTGGGCGGACGCCCGGCGCGCGGTCCTCGACGCGGAGTGCGACGCGATCGCGAACCTGCTCGTGAAGGCGGATGAGATCCTTGCCCGCATCCCCCTCGAGGAGGCAAAGGACACGCCCGTGCAGGATCCCTCTAACCAGGGAAGGTTCGACCGCGAACTCGAGAGGGCTGAGAGGGCCCTCGCAAGGGCGCGAGAAGCGTGGGACCGCGACCAGCACGATGACGTGATCCGTCACTTCGAGAAGGCGTGGAAGCATGCGCAAAACGCGATGCGAATCGCGACGCGTTAGCTACCCACAGCGCGCGGCCGTCATGAATGCTCGATTCCTGCAGGTGATTGAGTGTCGCCTCGGCACTCGTTACCGTCAAGATCCGCTCGTCGGCCACAAGGGAGGTCTACATCACGCAGGAAGCGCGTGCGGCGAACCCGTACAGAATCGCGGTCATGCGCTCGGGACTGTGATGCCCCTTACCGCCGGGGGATCTTCGACCCCCTCTTCTGCGGGTAAGTTAGGTCCTCGACTCCAACACCGTTCGCAAGCTCTCCGCGCTCGATGTGATCGCCTCGCGGAACGTCCGCCCGATTGTCCCGCCGAAGATCTTCGCGAACCCCTTGACCCGTCCGCTCACGCCGATCGAGACTCTCGTGCCCGCCCCCGATGAATCGAACCCGCAGATCACCTTGTAGTCGAGGGCGGAGCCGATCCCCTTGAACCGGTACATGCGGTTCTGCTCGTACTGGTCCACCGTGAGGTCATACGGCAATTTGTTTTTCCCCGCTACCACGACCTGCCGCCAGGTCGTCCCCCGCGTTGGCGTCGGCTTCGGTAAGGACCGGGTCGCGCCCACCTCCGCCGTCGTCGGCACCGGTGCCGACAACTGCCTGTTCCCCGAGAGGCTGTTCCCCGTGGCCTCTCTCAGGCGTGCGCTCGAGCGGCATGATCCAGCAGTCCGCGAGAGGGGACGAACAGCCCGCCACCATCTACTATCCGGCCATCATCGTCGGGGCAATCCGCTTTCTCGGGGTAGCGAGTGCCGTGTTCCCCGGAGCGGAGGCGCTCCTCGGGCGCGGTTTCCTGAATCACCTCGAGATTCACCTGTCGGCGCGCGAAGATTTCATACTCCTTCGCGAATCAGGGTTGTCCCGTCGTTCGCTAGTTCCGGAAGACCGCCGAGGTATCAAAGGGAATGAGAGGGCAAGGAGGACAGATTCTGCCTTGCGCCCGAGCGTCCCGCGCTCTCCGGGGCGTACCTCACCTGGGCGATGACTACATGTACTGCGGACTTCTTTGAACAACCCAAGCATGGGAAGGCGCGTGCAGAAGACGGTTCGGATTCGCGAAGAAGAGTACGAATCTCTGAAGGAGACAATCGAGATCCTTGGCGACACGGAACTGATGAAGAGCGTTCGCAAGGGTCTGGACGATGTGCGAAAAGGCCGGACCGTCCCTCATGCCGAGGTTCGGAGACGCCTCGGAAACTGATACGCGAGGCCACACCCTGTGTCGTTTCATGTCGAATGGTCCAACGAAGCGATACGGCGTCTTCGTGGGCTGGACAAGGAGACGATCCGGACGGTCACAGCACGGGTCTTGAAGCTCGTCACAGATCCGCTCCATTACGGCAAACGGCTCCACGGCCTCGAACTCTGTACCCTGCGCGCCGGAACTCATCGCGTGCTCTTCACCCTTGACCTCGACCGACGGATAGTCTTCATCGTTACCGTCGGACCAAGGAAAACGGTCTATGACCGGAGATAGAGGGGTCTCGCCCGCCAGTCTTGATAGCGAACTCGAGATGCGCCACTCGTGGGAACTATGAAAACCGTCGACGCGCTCGCGAAGGGGCCTCGAGGGAAAAGGCGAACCCTCGGCCAGAAGGAGTCTGAGGACGACCCGAACTCCATCTTCTGATCAATGACCGGACGAGGAACTGAAAAGAGGTTCGAGGAATTACACCGCCCACAGACCCCGAATCACCGGGGCGCGATGCCGGTCTATGTGTTGGGATCGTCGCCCTGGCAGCAGGGACACTGGTCATGCATCTGTTCGTGCATGCCCTGCATGTTCCCGCCCATCATGCCGCCATTCATCCCGCCCATGCCGCCCGTGGGCGCGGCCATCCCGCCGGGAGCCATCACGGCACTCGCCGTCAGGACGCCCACGCCGAGCAGGGCCACGACCGCCAGGCCCGCCACCCATGCCATCTTCATCCGTTCACCTCGGGACCGATCGTCCCGAACTCCTCTTCCGAAGAAAGAGCACATGAGGCTTTCGCGAAAACCACTGAAAGCGATTTCAGGATCGTGCAATCACCGGTATGCGAGGCGGATCCGGTTCGTCATCCCGTGCCGCTCGCGGACGACGAGGCCCTTCGTCTCGAGGCGATCGAGGAGGCGCGTGACCTTGGCGGCGGAGAACGTGCCCCACGCGACGACGTCCTTCTGCAGCACGGGCGCACCCGCGTCCCGGAGCCGCGTGTACAGAAGTCGCTCGTCCTCGCCGAGGAGCTTCACGACCGCAGCCTCCACCGCCAACGGCGACCCCGCGGGCGCGCTTGGCGGCAAGGCGGAATCGACGGGTTGTGGCGGGGGAGCCGGCATCGGCGGCGGCGCCACGGCGGGGCGCGCGAGGACCGCGAGGACGAGGAACGCGACCGCCACGAAGAACAGGACGCCCGCGAGGGCCATGCCGCCCATCATGCCGCCCATCCCGCTCATCATGCCACCGCCGCCCTGGATCGAAATCAGGGAGACGGCGATCGCCCCGACCAGCAGGACGGCCCCCAGCACAAGCACGTCTCGGGTCCGCACGGTTCGCCAAGCGGTTCCGTTCCTCTTCAACATTCCTACGCATCGCGCCACGCCTCGGGACATCTTATATATCGACCTTGGAATGGCGGCGTGGGTACGACCATGAAAAGCGTCGACGCCCTCGCGAAGAAGGCCACGGAGTACAAGGCGAAGGGGCTGAGCGAGAAGGAGATCGGGGACGAGCTCCACCTGTCGCCGGAGACCGTCACGTGGCTCCTCACGCGGGGCATCAAAGGCGGGGAGCCGCCGAAGGACGTGAAGATCGGCTGGCGGTCCGTCGGCGTCTTCGGCAACCGGATCGGCTTCATTGCGGCGGCGATGACGGACATCATCCTCGAGGAGTCGGAGAAGTCCGGCGTGGAGCCGGACACGATCGCTGGGATCGCGATCAACGGCATCCCGTACGCAACGCTGATCAGCGAGGACATGGGCAAAGAGCTCGCGATCTATCGCCCAAGCGAGACGCGCGGCGGCGGCGGGGCGTGGTCCTCGAATTACGCGTCCGTCGAGGGGAAGAAGGTCGTGATCGTCGACGACGTGATCTCCTCCGGCGAGACGATCAGCGGCGTCGTGAACGACATCCATGAGGCGGACGGGCAGGCGGTCCTCGCGGTCGTGCTCGTGAACAAGACGGAGCAGAACGAGCTGCACGGCGTGCCCCTCCGGGCGCTGATGCGGGCGCGTGCGATCACGTGAACATGGTGCACTGGTTCGACGAACTCCTCGCACACGTCCGCGCCTCCGTGGAGCCCAAGCGCGAACTCGTGATCAATGGCGGCCTCAGCGTGAGCGGGCTCCAGCACGTGGGCCGCCTGCGGGGGGAGATCGTGCTCTGCCACTGCCTCGCCCGCGCGCTGCGCGAGGAAGGTCGCGTGGTCACGCAGGCCCTCGTGCAGTACACGCAGGATCAGTGGAAGGGGAAGGAGTGGCAGCTCTCCCAGTTCCCCGGCGATTCGGGAAGGGAGCACGTCGGGCGGCGGCTCATCGATGTCCCCGACCCTCACAGGTGCCACGAGAACTGGGTCGTTCATTACTGGGCGGAGTTCTCTGAGTATCTGCCCGCGTACGCGCCGGACGTCCGGATCACGAGCACAACGGACCTGTACCGCCGGGAGGACATGCGCCGCCTCGCCGCGGACCTCGCGGGCCGGGCGGAAGAGGTCCGCGCCGTCGTGAACAAGTACCGCGCGCGCAAGCCGTACGCGGAGGGGTGGATTCCCTTCGAGCCGTATTGCAACGCGTGCCGTCGCGTGGGGAACGCGCGCGCGATCCGCATCCACGGGATCGACACGGTCGACTACGAGTGCGAGTGCGGCGACCGGGGCACTTCGAAGCTGGAGCTCGGGAAGCTGAATTGGCGGTTGGAGTGGCCGGCGATCTGGAAGGTCCTGGCGGTGGACGTGGAGCCGTTCGGGAAGGACCATGCGGCCCCCGGCGGCTCGCGCGACTCGTGCAGGGAAATCGCGCGGACCGTCCTGGGATTCGAACCCCCGTTCGGGATCCCGTACGAGTTTGTCGGCCTCGGGGAGCGGGCCGTCGACAAGGGGGACATGGGGTCGAGCGACGCGATCGGGTTCGGCCCCGCGACGTGGGACGCGATCGGTGACCCCGAGGTCCTGCGGTACACGTACCTCAGCGTGCCCGTGGTCCGGCGCGTCGTCCTCGACCTCGGGAAGGCGGACGTATACCACGACGCGTACGATGCGGGGTCGGGGGCGTACCACTCCGAGGACGCCTCCGAGGAGGCGCAGGTGCACCGACGGACGTTCGCCCTCGCGGCGATGCATCCTCCACCCGCCACGAAACCGTTTGTGCTCGCGTACCGCCATGCCGCGTACCTTTCGCAGATCTCGCCCGAGGAGGGCGGCGTCGACTGGGTGCTCCGCCGCCTCCGCGACACCGGAATGCTGCGCCGCGAGCTGACGGCGGACGAGCGCGCGCGCGTCGCGGGCCGCTTGGGGCACGCCCGGCGATGGGTCGAACGGCACTCCCCGGAGAGCCGGGTCGAGCTCCTGGACGCCCTGACGGACTCGGTCCGCGCCCAGCTCACCGCCGAAGACCGGGAATCCCTCCGCATGTACGTGGACCGGGCGCGGGCGGCGGAGTGGCAGGAGGACGCGATCAAGGAGTCGATGGTCTCCCTGACGAGGAGCGGTGGTCTCCCCGTGGACACCCCGCGGTTCTTCCGGAACCTGTACCTCGTCCTCCTCGGACGGGAGAAGGGCCCCCGTGCGGCCCCGTTCGTGGCGGTCCTCGAGAAGACCTTCGTCCTCGACCGCCTCCGGGACGCCTCGAATCCGTAGGGACTCGGTGCGCTCGGGCGCCCCCTGCCTCCTTTAAATACAGGTACAAACGAGTTCCACACCGCTCATCTAGCCTCCGGCGGGTGCTTTCCTCGGGTTCGGATGGGGGGTCGGGTCTCTCTTCTCTTCATCGTCGTCGCGATCCTCTCGATCGCCGTATCGCCCCTCGTCGGGAGCCTTCCGGAACCGGGGGACAATGTCGGGGTCGTCGCCGGCCCGGAGAGCGCCCTGAGTCCATCGTTGGCGGTGGATCCATCCGGCGTGCTCCACCTCGTGTGGTCCGACGACAGGGCCGGGGAACGCGGCATCCACTACGCGCGCTCCGCCGACGGCACGATGTGGACGCCCGCCGCGCGGATCGACCCACCGGGCGCCGATTCGTACATGCCGCGCATCGCCGTCGATTTGGGTCCCGGGCCGTTCCAGGGGCGCTTGTATGTGACGTTCGAGCGACGCGTCCAGTCGCGATGGTCCGCGTGGCTCGTCTGGTCCGACGGCGGTTCCTCTTGGTCCGCGGCGCAGCGCGTGGACACGGCGCCCGCGGGCGTGTCCGCCTTCGACGGGGTCGTCGCCGCCAGCGCGGGTCGCGCGTACGTGGCCTGGTCGGACGATCGGGTTTCGTCCGAGATCCACATCTTCCTTCGCGCCTCGACCGACGGGGGTATCACGTGGGGTCCGGGCACACGCGTGTCCTCCCGCGAGACCATGAACCTCGGGCCCGTCCTGGCGGCGGCGGGCGACACGGTCGTCGCCGTCTGGCGGCAGATCGGCCCCCTCCCGGGAATCGCGTCAGCACGATCCGACGACGACGCAGCGTCCTGGCACGCTTCCGTCCTCGTGCAGGGCGGGCCGTACGACGAAATCCGGACCCCCGCCGTGTACGTCGACATGCTCGGGACGGCGCACGTCGCGTGGTCCGGATGGCCGTTCCCGATGGCGGAGGGAGACCTCCTCTACGCGCGGTCCTCGGACGGACGGTCGTGGTCTCCGCCCGTCGTCATCGACGACGACCTCGGACTCTCGACGCCCGCGTCCCCGTCGATCTCCGCCCTCGCGGGAACCGTGTGGGTTGCCTGGTCCGACGACCGCGACGGGGACGGCGACGTCTTCGCATCCTGGTCGGCGGACGGGGTCGTCTGGGGCGACGGGGTCGCCACGGGGGCCGACCTGCGGGTCGACGACACGGACCGGAATGCGGATCCCGCGGACGACCGGACCGAGCAGCGCACGCCGACGGTGGCCACCGGCGGGTTCGGCGTCTACGTGGCGTGGGAGGACTTCCGCGCGGGGACGTCGGACATCTATTTCTCGGAACTGCGGGTGTCTCCGCTCGTCATCACGGAGATCCAGGACGAACCCGCGGCGCTGGCGCAGGTGGAGGTCTACAACTTCGCGCGCGTGCCCTTCGATGTGACCGGAGCGACGCTCGTCGCGGGCGCGACGACCGTGGACCTGTCCCCGCTGGGGGGCGTCCCGGCGCGAGGACACGTGGTGATCGGAGCCCCGGCATCCGCGGACCTCCGCGTTTCCCTCGACCTCGGGACGGAAGGGGCGCGCGTCGAGATCCGGCGCGGGGCCGAGACCCTTGCGACCGCGGGCTCTGGCTCGTTCGGGACCGCGACGGACCCCCTGCCGGGGGAGTCCACGGCGCGCTACGCGAACGCGATGGGCTACTCCGAGGGATGGACGCGGTCGTCGGTCCCCTCGTTTCACGCGCGCAACTCCGTGGCGGCTCCGGACCGATCGCCCGACCTCGTGCTGAACGAGGTGTTGTACCGCACGAACGCGACGGACGAGCGCTTCGTGGAACTCGACTACCGGGGAACCGCATCCCTGAATCTGTCAGGCTTCCGACTCGTCGCGGACGTCGTTCACACCGTCCTCGGCGGGGTCGCCACTCCCGGCGCTCGTCTCCCCCTCCTGGCGTACGATCGAGCGCCTCCGTTCTTCGACACCCTCGACGAGGCGGGCGATAACGTGTACCTCTACGACGCCTCCGGGCGGCTCCTCGACATGGTCGGCTGGACCTCCCCGCACGGTCGAGGCCTGAGCCTTGCGCGCGTCGAGGACGGCCTTGGAGGCACGACGGCATACGACGACCCGTCCGCGCTCGCCAGCGGCTGGGCGTTCGACCGCAGCCCGACCCCGAGCCACCTGGAGCTCGGCCCTTCCCAGAGCCATTTCGCGGACATCGGTGCGACGGTCCGGTTCGACATGCTTGCGACGAACCGCCATCCCGCCGCGGACTACGTGAACCTCGTCCCGTCCTCGCCCGCCGGTTGGTCCGTGGCCCTGGCGCAGCTGGATGGCACGCCGCTGCAGGATTCTGCGGGGGACCCGGACTCGATCCCGGACCTGGGACTCGTGCCCCGCGATGGGAGCGTTCCGTTCGTCGCGGACGTCGCGATCCCCGTCGCCACGTCCAGCGGCGAGGGCGACCGCGTCCTCTTGGAGGCGCGCATGGGGGTCCTCACCGCGTCCGCGACCCTGACCGTCCGGCTGCGCCCACACCTAGAGCTGGCGCGAGCGGTCGACCCGTCGACGGTCTACGTCTCCGGGGCCGGACCGCCGTACAACGAGGTCGCGAGCGTCACGGTCTCCCTGCGCGGGACCGGGCTGCCCCTGCAGGTCCGCGTCCCACAGGATGTCATCCTCCAGATCGACGTGTCCGGGAGCATGAGCACGAGCGACCCGACGAACCTTCGTGTGGCGGCGGTGAAGGGTTACATCGACGCGATGCAGGACATGGACCGCGCGTCCGTGCTCGGGTTCCACCACGACGCTTGGATCGTCAACAACCGCACGCTCACCTCCGCGGACGCCAGGGGGAAGGCGCTCCTGCGAGGGGACGCCGACACCCTCGCGTGCAGCCCGATTTGCCTCGGGTTCAACTTCACGGACATCGACGACGCGATCCAGCTGGGGAACAACTGGATGGTCGCGCACGGGAACCGGTCCCGGAGCCGCGCGGAGATCCTGCTCACGGACGGCGTCTGCTCCCCGGACCCGTGCACGCGCACGAACAGCTTGCTCGACCAAGCGGTTCGCGAGGGGATCGCCATCTTCGCCGTTGGCCTCGGGTCTGAGGTCGACGACGCGTTCCTCCGGAACATCGCGGAACGCACGGGCGGCCAGTACTTCTACGCGGACACACCCGAGGACCTCATCTGGATCTACGAGGACATCCAGCGCCGGACGATCCGCACGGCTGCGCTCGATCCGAACCTGGCGGACGACGTCCCGATGGTCGAGGACGTGGTCCCCGCGTACCTCACGGTCCTGCCGCCGTTCGTGAATCCCGCCACCGGCAGTCCCCGGAACCCGTCCTTCCTCACCGTCCTCCCGGACCGCACGGTCCTGCAGTGGAACGTGAGTCGGGTGGACATCAACGAAACGTGGAGCGTCGCGTACCGCGTCACGTCGGATCGCATGGGCCTCGTGAACGTCTCCCTGTACCCCGACGCTCGGGTCCGGTCCCAGCGATGGGACGGGGTCGACGTGACGCAACCGATCCCGCAGGCGGCGCTCGAGGTGCTCCCGATCCCGACGCCCCCCTCCGTGGTCGAGACGTCGCCGCCGAATGGAACGATCGACGTGGCGCTTGAGGCGCCGATCTGGGCGCGATTCAGCGAGACCATGGACGTTACGACTGTCACGTGGGTGTTCTCCCCGCCCGCCACCGTGACCCCATCGTGGACCTCGTCCGACGCCCTCACCTTCGATCACGCCGCCATGGCGGAGTGCACGCAGTATTCGGTCGAGATCACGGGCGGCGCGGACCTCGAGGGAGAACGGCTCGTCCCCGGACCGGCGCCGAACCCGTGGTCGTTCCGCACGATCTGCACGCCCCCATACGTCGTGTCGACACGCCCGGTGAACGGGGAAGCCTTCGTCCCGCTGGATGCGTCGATTGTCCTCACGTTCAGCGAGCCGATGGACATCGCCACCGTGACCGTAGCCGTCGCCCCGGACGTCGCGGTCTCGCCCTGGTGGTCCGTCAACGACACGGTCCTCACGCTGACGCACTCGGTGCCGCTCGCGGAGTGCACGTCGTTCATCGTGACCGTAGGAGGCGAGGATCGGGACGGGAACCCGCTTGCACCCGGTCCCGTGCCGAACCCCTGGTCCTTCTCCACGATGTGCCCTCCGCTTGTGACGTATATGATCACAAGGGCACCGGAGACGGGTACTGTCCTCGTCGACAACATCTCGTACGCGGTCCCGGCATCCTTCGCGTGGGTGCCGGGAGAATCGCACCGACTCGTCGCCCCCGACATCGATTCCTACGGCGCGTCCCGCTTCGTCTTCGCCGCGTGGGACGACGGCCGCCCGCGCGACCATGTGGTGACCGTGGGGACCGCGAATCGCACGATCACCGCCCAATACGCGCTGCAGCATGCCGCGACGCTCACGCTCCTCGGCCTGCGGATCGATCGGCCCGCCTCGATCGCATACACGGCGTTCGGCTCGCTGTCCACCGATCCCGCGTTCGACACGTGGTCCTCTTGGGTCGACGATGGCTCGGACGTGGTCGCTGACTCGCTCGTCGCGGGCAACCCGGGTGAGCGCTACGTGACGATGGATGCAACGTCGTGGACCGTCCTAACCCCCCTCGCAGAGGTCGTCTCCTACGTGCGCCAGCTCACCGCGACCCTCTCGCTCTTCGGCCTGAGGAGCGATCGGGCGGCGTCCATCGAGTCCACGACGTTTGGCGTCCGATCGATCGCCTCGGGGTTCGAGGGATGGTCCTCCTGGGTCGACGACGGTTCCCGAGTGGTCGTGGACGACATCGTCGTCGGCGCGCCTGGAGAACGCTTCGCCACGAGGGATGCGACATCATGGAGGGTTCTCGATCCGATGGGGGCCGTCGTCACGTACGTGCACCAGTTTACGGCCACGCTCCACATCGAGGGACTCGACGGGCACCAGATTCGCCTGGCCGCGACATCCTTCGGCGAGGCGTTGGGGACGACGGCCTCCACGTCGTGGTCCTCGTGGGTCGACGCGGGTCGCGACGTATCGACCGACGACATGCTCACGATCGGGGAGCGTGAGCGATACCGTACAGAGGGCATGACCCGATGGACCGTCTCCGCCCCCCTTGAGGAGACGATCGCGTACCTGCACCAGTTCCGGCCCCGCGTGACGCTCCAGGGAACGGACCCCGCCCACAGCGTGGGCGCAGCTTGGCGCGAAGACGGCACCGACGCCCTCGACGAACGCCTCGCGGGGGAGTGGTTCGAGTGGGCGGACGAGGGCTCGCAGCTCACGTTCGAGGAGACGACGACCGGGACGCCGCCGCGGACCACGGAGGACCCGACCTCGTTCTTGGTCGACTCGGCGTTCGACGCAGTCATCCGGTACGCGGCGCCGGTCTCGGCGCCGACGCAGAATTGGAAGCCATTGCTCGCCCTCGCGTACTTCGCGGCCCTTCTCCTGGCGGGCTATGGCTGCGGAACTCGGGCCCTCGACCGCCATATGCCCCGCAGTGCCCTGAGGCCCGGCGAAGTGCCGGCGACGATCCCTCTGTCAGAGAAACTTGCGCGCCTCACAATCGCGCAAATCGCGGAGAAGGTTCGAGGCGACCGCCGGTTCACCCGCCTCCTGCTCGTCGTCCCGTCCGCGACGGTGGAGGCGGGAGCCGGGGTCCTTTCCTTCTTCACAGGAGTCCTGCGAGTCCCAGAGGCGGGCTCGTGGTTCCCGGTCGGATTCTGGGTGAACACGCTCGTCCTGGCGGTGGGCCTCTCCCTGGATGTGGTCGCGTGGCGTCAGGGGTACCGGATGACGGAGGACGACCTCCTCGCGCTCGCGGAATCCCATGCCGCACATCGATGAGGAACCGGGCAGCCGTCGATTCTCTGGACCGTTCACGGCAAGGTGGTGATATGGATTCCAAGTCCTCCCCCCGGCCGAAAGCTAATTGAGGGCAAGGCCATAGCTTCCCCACGGAACCGATCATCGCGGGGCGGGACCTCCGGAAGTCCTTCGGCGCCACGCTCGTCCTCGACCACGCGGAGTTCCGTCTCCACGAAGGGGACAAGGTCGCCCTCGTGGGTCCCAACGGGGCCGGCAAGTCCACGCTGTTTCGCCTGATCGCCGGGGAGACGAGACCGGATATGGGCGATCTCGCCCTCAAGCCAGGCCTGCGCTACGGCTACCTCCCGCAGGTCCCGAACGTCCCGCCGGACACGCCGGTTCGAGACGTCCTCTCCCTCCCGAGCCCCGAGGTACAGCGCATCGATGGGGAACTTGCGGACCTCGAGGCGTGGATGTCTCGCCCGGACGCCTGGGAAGCGAAGGACGCCTCGGCGAGGATGGCGCGATACGAGGCGCTCCACGTGGAGCTCGGCGCCGCCAAGTCGCGAAGCGTGATCGTGAACGACCCGATCCTCAACGACCTCGGCATCGGCGAGGAGCTGCTTGACCAGCGGTTCGACTCCCTGTCCGGCGGTGAGAAGTCGAAAGTCCTGACCGCACGCGCCCTCGCGAACGCGAAGGAGAAGGACGTCCTCCTGCTCGACGAGCCGACGAACCACATGGACATCGACACGATTGAGTGGATCGAGGAGTACCTCCTGGGCATCGACGCCGCCGTCCTCCTCGCCTCTCACGACAAGTTCCTGCTCGACGCGATCGCTCACCGAGTGCTCGAGGTCGACCGGTTCCGGATCCACGCGTACGACGGCAACTACTCGGACTACCGAGTGCAACGCGATGCGATTCAGCGCGCGCGGGAGGCGCAGCGCAAGAGGCATTTCGATGAGGTGAAGAGACAGCTGGCGATCATCGAGGAATTCAAGTCCCGGAAGGTGTACGAGCAGGTGCTCTCTCGAAAGCTTCGCTTGGAGAAAATGAGACGGGAGACGCCCGAGGTGGGCCCGAGCGCGGCGAAGGCGTTCCGCCTCGCCTTCAAGGCGGGGAAGGGTGGGCAGGGCGTCGTCTGGGTCGCGGGCGTCGCGAAGTCCCACGGCGGACGCCTCCTGTTCGCGGACGCGGACATCGAGCTCGGGAAGGGCGACCGCGTCGGCCTCGTCGGGCCGAACGGATGCGGGAAGACGACGTTCCTGGAGATCGTGATCGGCCGCCAGGAGCCGGACGCGGGCACGGTGCACCGGGGCCGGGCGCTGAGCGTCGGCTACTTCGCGCAGGAGGCGGAGGAGTTGGATTTCGACAACACGCTCCTCGAGGAGGTGCGGTCCATTCGCCACCCACCGCCGCCGGAGGCGTGGGCCCGCGGCCTCCTCGGGCGATTCTGGTTCAAGGGCGACACGGCCCACTCGAAGGTCGGGACCCTCAGCGGCGGCGAGCGGGCGCGCCTCGCCCTAGCGAAGTTCATCGCGTACGAGTACGACCTCCTCGTGCTGGACGAGCCGACAAACCACTTGGACATCGAGAGCCAGGAGATCGTGGCGGCGGCACTCCAGACGTACCCGGGCATGATCCTCGTCGTGAGCCACAACCGGAGCTTCCTGAACGAGGTGTGCACAAGGACGGCGGTGATCGCGCACCAGCGGCTGGCCGTGTTCCAGGGGACGTTCAAGGACTCGTGGGCGGCGGCGAAGATGGCGGACTTCATGGCGACGAAGGAGAAGCCGCGGTACCGCGTGCTGCGCGTCGTCAAGGATTGGGAGACGGGTGCGTCGTACCACGGCGGGGACGTGATCACGCTGAGCGGCGCGGAGACGCAGGCGTTCCTGCGGTTGCTCCGGTGGGCGGAGGCAAACGGGCGCGTCGAGCGTGTCGGAGCGAACTAGCGTAGCTCACACACCGGGTACAGCTTCCGTCTCTCGACAAGTCCGGGTGGCCGTCGACGGCCTCTCGCGGAGGGGGAGCGCGAGGGAAGGCGGGAGGGGCGTAGTAGGGGTTTTGAACGCGTCCGGCCGGATATGGTCCGGAATTGGCGAGAAGTAACGCGGGTGTCAGTCGGCCGCACGCCATCGCCAAGTACATGTATCACGAACCCTGATGAACGGAGGGGCACCCACCCGGGGGCATGGGCCTCACGTACGTTCGAATTCGCATCGCAAAGGACGCGTCGACCCCGGCGCGCACGGTTCGCGTGCTTGTGGATACCGGGGCGACCTACACGATGCTTCCGAGGACTCTCCTCATGGAGCTCGGCATCGTCCCTTCGGAGACGGAGCGGGTGCGACTGGGCGACGGGCGCCTCCTGGAGCGGGGTCTCGGCCAAGCGTACGTCCGCTACAGGCAGTACGAGACGCCCACCTGGGTCCTCTTCGGCGAGAACCGGAGCCTGTCCGTGTTGGGCGCACTGACACTGGAGGAGCTTAGGCTGCACGTGGATCCGAGGTCCCGAACCCTTCGCAAGACGAAGATCGCCGTGATGGCGCACGCCGCTCGGGTCGCCCAGAGCGCCCCGCCCTCTCTAGCGCCCTGATTGCTCGAGAATCCGAAACGGTAAAGAGCGGGGTTCGACTAGGCCTTCCCGCAGCCCCGTGGTCTAGCGGTCAAGGATACGAGGCTCTGGATCCACCGTACCCGACGGCGAGAGGAGAGACCTTGTGGCGGCAGTTCGAATCTGCCCGGGGCTATTCCTCCCTTCGAGAGATGCCGATACGATTCCCCAGGCAACGAGGAAGGGTGATGAATCGTTCCGCTCGATGCCCAATGCCCCGCATCGGTTCCGCCGGGCAAGGTGGCGGCTGGAAGCTTGAGAGCGTGCAATTGTTGCTAAATCAGAAACATTAATGAACAACAACAACTTCCGCAGGACAATGCCGCAGACGCGCGATGCGGACGCGGAGCTCTTCGCCGCGGTCCAGACGTTCCATCGAGCGATGGCCGAGGTCGTCCATCCGATGTTCGACGAGGTCGGCGTCACGAACGGGCAGTTCTTCCTCCTCTTCTTCATCGAGAAGATGCCCCGGCCGACCGTCGGGTCGATCGCGGACCAGCTCGGCGTGCGGATGTCCACGGTCACCCATCTCCTGAACAACGTCGAGGAGCGTGGACTCGTGCGGCGCGAGCGATCGTCCGAGGACCGTCGCGTGGTCCGACTCGTGGTGACCTCGCGCGGCTCGAAGCTCCTCGCAAGGATCGAGGGCCGCCTCCTCGAGCACGTCCGATCTGCTTCTTCGGGGATTAACGAGGAGAAGAAGACCGAGGCCAGCCGCCTGCTGAACGAGATCGCCTCGCGCATCCGAGGCGCCGAAAGCGCCGATGCGAGCGCACGCGTATCCCTTCCGCCTTCCGCTCCCAAGAAGAAGCCCACCAGAGGTGGTCGAAAATGATTGCAGCGAAGGAAAGTGGAACCTCACCGGGGGACGACGTCGTCATCGAATGCCAGGAAGTGCGGAAGACCTACAAGACGGGCAAGATCGCCGTCGAGGCGCTTCGCGGGGTCGACCTGCGCGTACACCGTGGCGAGGTCGTGGCGGTGATGGGGCCCTCAGGTTGCGGGAAGACCACGCTGCTCAACTGCCTTTCCGGTTTGGATGACGTCTCGACGGGTAGCGTCCGGATCGAAGGGAAGGAGATCGCGCGGATGAACGACAACCAGCGCTCCGACTTCCGCGCCCTCCGGATGGGGTTCGTCTTCCAGAACTACAACCTCATGCCCGTCCTCACCGCCGTCGAGAACGTCGAGCTGCCCCTTCTGCTCACCGGGAACAGCCGCGCGGAGTCGCGCAAGCGGGCGCACGAGTCGCTCAAGGTCATGGGGCTGGAGGGCCGCGAGAGCCACCGCCCGGCCGAGCTGAGCGGCGGGGAGCAGCAGCGCGTCGCGATCGCGCGGTCGATCGTGAACTCCCCCGCAATCCTCTGGGCGGACGAGCCGACGGGGAACCTCGACACGCAGACCGCGCTGAAGGTGATCGAGCTCCTCCTGCAGGTGAACTCGCGAACCGGGCAGACCGTCGTCATGGTCACCCACGACCCGAACGTTGGGAAGCGGTCGCACAGGATCCTCCGCATGGACTCCGGGGTCATGTTGGCGGAGGAAACCGGAGAACTCGCCGCCGGGCCCGCCGCGTAAGGGAGGGGTCGTCTTGGCAGAGATCGCACTGACCCCCGCGCTCCTCATCCTGCTCATCGTCCTCCTCGTGCTCGCCGCGTTCGCCACCCGTCGGAAGGTCCTCTTCCGCATCGGCGCACGGAACTTCGTCCGCCACAAGTCGACCTCCGTCCTCGTCGTGGCGGGACTCCTCATCGGCTCCTCGATCCTCTCCGCCGCCGCGGTCCTCGGCGACTCGGTCGCCTTCACGATCGTCCGCGGCACGTACGAGAGTTACGACCTGGTCGACGTGGAGGTCCGGGATGCGGATGGTCTGGTGTTCAACCAGAGCGTCTCCGATGCCCTCCTCGCCTCGGCGCCGCTCATGGACCTCGCCGACGCGGCCGCTCCCCTCCTCACCACGTTTGCGGCGGTCGATGATGCGGACAGCGGGCAGGCAGAGCCGTTCGTCGCGGTGCAAGGCTTCGATCCGGCGCTCGACCGAGGGTTCGGACCGTTCGACCCTCGGGGTCGGGCAGGGGACCTATGGGGCGACGAACTCAACGCGACCCTGGTCTACCTGAACTCCCGCGCGGCGGACGCGCTGGACGCGAGCGAGGGCGATCGGCTGAACCTGCTTCTCCTCAATCCGGGGTCTCCCCAACCCGCGATCGCCTCCGTCCGCGTCGCCGCGATCGTCGAGGATTCGGGCAAGGGCGGCTACGGTTCCACCGCGACCGTGTTCTTGCGCCTCCGCGAACTCCAAGCGCACCTCGGCCTCCCGGCAACGATCTCCGTGGTTCGCTTCTCCGCCCCCGGCGACCGCGAAGCGGGCGCGCGTTCGAGCGGCCCGCTGGCGGAATCCGCTCGCTCGGACCTCGCGGGCCTCGGGCCCGCTGGAGCACGCCTGACGGTGCGAGAGGCCAAGGCGGACTCGCTCGAACAGGCCCAGCAGGCTTCCGAGGGGATCCGCATCTTCCTCACGATCATGGGCAGCTTCTCGATCATCGCCGGGGTCGTCCTGATCGTCAACATCTTCACGATGCTCGCGGAGGAGCGCAAGGTGGAGCTCGGCATGGGGCGGGCAATGGGCATGCGACGGTCCACCCTGGTGCAGCTGTTCGTCTTTGAGGGTCTCACCTATGCAGTCGCGGCGGCAGCCGTCGGGACCCTCGTGGGAATCGCGATCGGGGCCCTCCTGATCGGCACGCTCAATTCCGTGTTCGGGGCGCTCGGGGCCAACCTGCCGATCGTGATCGCACCCGGGAGCATGATCGATGCGTTTGCGGTCGGGGTTCTGCTCACCCTGGCCACGATCTGTTTCGCGGCGTACCGGCTCTCGCGCTTCAACATCATCGCCGCCGTGCGCGACCTCCCGGAGCACGTGACCGAGCACGCCTCGCGTCGGTTCGCGTACGCGGGTGCCGCCGTCGGGGTCCTGACCCTGCTCGCGGCGATCGCGTCCCGAGGAAATCCGTCGATCATGTCCCTCCTGTTGGCGGTCGCGGTCATCGCCTTCTCCGTCCCCCTCAGCCGCCGTGTCCCCTCCCGTGCGGCCTACACCGCGGGCGCCCTGGTCGCGCTCGTTGTGGTCCTCTGGAACTTGGGGGGTCAACCGGCAGGCGACGGAGGCATCGAGACGTTCGCTGCCGGTTTCATCGGCGCGGGGGTGGTGATCGTCTTCGCCGGCGTCCTGATCGTCATCGCCAACTCCGACTACGTCTCCGCGGGGCTAGCGCGCCTCATGGCCGCCTCGCGTTCCCTCCGGCCCGCGGCCAAGGTCTCCGCGGCCTATCCCCTCTACCGCCGGTTCCGGACGGGCTCGACCGTGGCGATGTTCGGGCTCGTGCTCTTCACGATCGTCGTCCTGAGCATCTTCACCGGGATCTTCTCGAGCGACATCGACGAGCAGCTCCGCGACCAGAGCGGGGGGTACGACATCCTGGGGACGAGCATCGCGCCCGTCACCCTCACGAACGCATCCGCACCCTCGTTGGACACCCGCGTGGAGCGGTTCGTCCAGTTCGGATCGATGAAAGCCCCGGTCCTTGCCCGCGGCAGGCTCCTGAGCCAGGGGCCCGTGGGGTTCGGGCAGGGGGGCGGCGGGCCCGTGACCGTCCTCGGGGCGGACCCCGGGTTCACCTCGGGGGACACGCCGGCCCTGTCGGAGATCGCGCCGGGGTACGACCGGGCCTCGGCCTGGGCAGCGGTAGAGGACGGGACCGGGACGGTGCTTACCTCCTCCGTCCTCGGAGGGGGCGGCTTCGCCCCGCCCGGCGGCGGCAACAGCGCGGTCGGACTCGGCGAACCGGTCCAGATCAATGGCACTTCGGGGCCATGGAACGTGACCGCTGTCGGCATCACCCAGTCGTTCTTCATCCAGGGGATCATCGTCTCTCGCGGCGCCCTCCTGTCTGCGTTCCCGGGTGACTCGCGTGCGGTGAACTCGACGTTCTTCCTCTTCAAGTCGCGGGTCCCGGCGGACCTCCATGAGTTGACGCACGACCTCGAGCGGGAGCTGCGTCCCGTCGGGATGAACACCGTGGACCTCCGGGAGAGCCTCGAGTTCTTCCTCGGGGCCTTCAACACGATCTTCCTCCTCTTCCAGTCGTTCCTCGCCCTCGGCCTCGTCGTCGGGATCGCCGGACTCGCGATCATCACCGCCCGGAACGTCGTGGAGCGGAAGCGGGAGATCGGCGTGCTACGTGCCCTGGGGTTCCGTCGATCTCTGGTGCTGAAGTCCCAGCTGATCGAAGTGCTCCTCGTGGTCTCGCTGGGGGTGCTGATCGGCCTCGTCGTGGGGATCGCGTTCGCGGCGCAGCTCTTCGCATCGGCCGAGGTCGCGGGAGTTGAGCTCACGATCCCATGGGACCGGCTGGGACTCATCTTTCTCGTCACCTACGCGGCGGTCCTTCTGGCATCGGTCGTCCCCGTGATCCGCGCGGCGCGAATTCGACCGTCCGAGGCCCTGCGGGTGATGGAGTGATTGACGGCCCTTCGATGAGGCCCGCTCAGGCCTCGTCCTTACCCCGCCATCGCCGGTGCGTCTCGACCAGGTCCCGGTACCGAGCCACCTCGGCGGCGCGCCGCGTCCCGTCCCAGCCCATCTCCGCCGCCAACGCGTTCGCAACGTCCTCCATCGCACTGAGTCCCTGATCGGCGGTCTCGTAAAAGACGCGCGTCCGACGAATCATGACGTCGTCCAAGCGTAGCGCCATCTCGTCGCGGACAATCCGCGAGACGTCTTCGTGGCCTGCGTTCGGGACTCCCGCGTCCGGGCCCTCGATTCGCAATCTGTCCGCCGGCTTCGTCCGTTCGACAGTTCCCGGAAGGCGGGAGCCGATCCGTTCCAGAAGTTCCGCCGCCATCGTGCGCGCCGTCGTGAGCTTGCCACCGACGACGGTGACGAGGCCGTCCGGATCCTCCACGATCACGTGCCTCCGCGATATGGCGGACTCCTCCGCCTCCCCGGTGTCCAGCAAGGGACGGAGACCCGCAAACGCGCTCACGACGTCTCCCCGCGTGAGGTGCGCGAGGGGGATGAACGCGTTGACCGAACGGAGCAGATAGTCCACGTCCTCGTGGTCCGCGACGACCGCGTCCCGGTCCCCGCGGTAGTCCGTGTCCGTGGTCCCGAGGAGCGAGAAACGTCCCCACGGGATTGCGAACATCAGCCGGCCGTCACTACCGAATAGGACAATGGCGTCGCCGTGGCCGAGCTTGTCCCGCGGCACAAGTGCGTGAACGCCCTTGGTGGGGCGCAGGCAGAGGCGGTTCGCCCCTCCTTGAAGATCCGGTGCCCACACGCCCGTCGCGTTCACAACGACCGTCGCGCGGACCTGGAACGACTCCGAAGTCTCTTCGTCCACGACCTGGGCACCGCGGACCGTCCCTCCCTCTCGGATGAGTTCCGACACCCGCGCGTAGTTGGCGACGAGTGCGGCGGCTTGGTGGGCCGCGCGGGCCACCGCCAAGACGAGGCGGGCGTCGTTCGCCATCCCGTCCGAGTACAGGGCCGCCGCCACGAGCCCCTCGCGGTCGAGCCGGGGCTCGCGCTCCAACGCCGCCTGGGCCGACAACCACCGCCGTCTGGGGAGGGACTTGTCCTTCGACAGCGCGTCGTAGAGCCAGAGGCCGATGCGGAGCTGCCACCGCCCCGGGCCGCGATGGCGGTACACGGGGATGAGGAACGTCAGGGGTTTCACGAGGGTCGGCGCAATCCGCAGTAGACGGTCGCGCTCCCGCGCGGCTTGCCTCACGAGGCCGAACCGAAACTGCCGGAGATAGCGGAGGCCGCCATGGATGAGCCGCGACGTCTTCCCGCTGGTCCCGCTCGCGAAGTCGCCCTTCTCCACGAGCGCCGTCTTCAGCCCCCGGCGCGCGGCGGTAAGGGCGACCCACGCGCCGACGATCCCGCCGCCTACGACGAGGATGTCCACCGGTCCCGCCGCCATCGCCCGGAGATTCGCGGCCCGTGTTCGGAATGAGAATTCCTTCAGCGAATCGAGGGTCGGCGTCCCAACCATGAACACTACCGCCAGATTCGGCGCATCGGCCCGGGAATCAGGGAAGGATTATAGATAGTCCCGGATGGGCAACGGAATCGCGCAGAGGCTTCGGAGGATTCCGGCCGTCGCCGGAGTTCGCCAACCCCAAGAGACTATTCCATCGAAACGCTTACGACCGAGGATACGGTGTCGGGCGGCCGAAGCGACGTGACCGACCGGATCGACCGACCCTCCTTCTCCGACGTCCAAGTCGCCGCATTTCGACTGCGGCGGCACCACCTCGACCTCCGGGCATCGCGAGGGCGGCTCGAGAGCGTCGTCGGGGACATCTGCGGCGTCCAGGCCCAGGTGATGGGGATGGCGCGAATCGCCCTTTGGGCCCGCCTCCGACAGCTGACCGTCACCGACGTCGAGCGGGCAATCGAGCAGAAGCGGACGATCGTCAAGACGTGGTCGATGCGAGGGACGTTGCACCTCCATCCGTCGGGCGAACTTCCCGTCGTCCTCGGCGGACTCATGGCGACGAGGTTGGCCCACGAACAGCGGCGGATCCGCCGGCTCGGACTTAAGGAAGAGGAGACGACCTCAATGATCCTCAAGGCCCTCGCGGACGGGCCACTTACCCGGGGGCAGCTCTCGGAGCATCTGGGGACGCGGCTCGGGACGAAAGCGGAGGATTGGACGGACGGGGGCTGGGGACGGAAGACCGTCGGGACCGCCACCACGTGGCAACTCGTGAGACCCGGCGTCGTGCGTGGCCTCGTGTGCTTCGGGCCAAGCGACGGACAGGAGATCACGTTCGCGAGGACCGATCAATGGCTCCGCGATCCGCCGTCGAGGCTGAGCGAAGTGGAGGCCGAGGAGGCATTCCTCAGACGGTACCTCCGGTCGTTCGGCCCTTCCGATGTGCACGACATGCGGGCGTGGTCCGGAATCCATGTTCGGCGACTTCGCACGATCCTCGGACGACTCGGGGACGAACTCCTCGAGGTAGAACGGGATGGCGGCGCGGCCTTTCTGTTACGAAAGGACCTTCCCGACCTAGAGGCCGCAACCGGCGATGGTGGAGTCGTGCGGCTCCTTCCCAGCTTTGACGCGTTCTTGCTAGGCCATCGAGGACGAGACCACCTCGTCGACCGGGCCCACTACAAAGACGTGTACAAGGACCAGGGGTGGCTCGCCCCGGTCGTCCTGGTGGATGGCCGCGTCGAAGGAACGTGGTCCTACCAGCGCAAGCCTCGCTCCCTGGACGTGGCCGTGAGGATGTTCACGTCCTTCGGCAGGGAAACGCGAAGGCGACTGGAGGAAGAGGCCCGGGATCTGACCCGGTTCCTCGAGGCCGGAGCCGCCAAGACCCGATTCACCAAGTAGGTCCATCGCTGGAACAAACGACGCGACGCGCATCGTCCTTACGACTTGCGCCCAACGAGGAGACATCGGCATTCCGTCACGACGAGGCCTTCCTCCGTCCCCTGCGCCGATTCGAAGGCGAGCAGCGCGTCGAGGTCCCGCTCAACGTCGAATTCCGGGATCGTCCAAGGGGCGACGAGGAGCATGAACACGAATTCCCCCAGGGAAGGGTACGCGACTCGATGTTCGTGTTCGAAGCTTTCGACGTGGAACCCGAGTTGGCGGAACGATCTCACATATCCGGATCGAAGATCACCGAAGTCGGTCATGCGGGGAAAGAACCGCCGGAGTTCCCGCCAGTCGTGCGGTCCGACCTGTTGCGTCACGAACGAGCCGCCGGGGACGAGGACACGGTCGATCTCTTTGGGATCGAACTCCTCGTGGCGGTCCATCACGAGGTCGAGCGATCCGGATTGGAAGGGGAGTCGGGCGCTCTTTGCGCGGACGACGGAAATGCCCAGGCGCGATAGGCGCCGAAAGGCGACCGGAGCGTTGACCGCCCATTCCTCCGTCGCCACAACACGCCCGGGCAGATCGGGACGTAGGGAGGCCAGGAGTTCTCCGCCGCCAGTGCCGAGGTCGAGGACCGCTCGGCATGTCGACGCGCGCGTGCGAACGACCTGCATGTAGTCCCATGGGGGACCGGGCTCCAAGTCACGAACATGAATATCGGGGAAGTGCCAGCCGGAGAACCGACGGGCCTGACGAACCCAGCGCCGGAGCTGAGAAAGGATGGCTTCCCGCCCCTGCGATCCAAGGATATTCATGGGAGGCGCATGCGCAGAGTGGGTATTTGCACGTGCCTCAAAGGACGGGGGAGCTCGTCCACTCTTGCTTCCCTATCGTGGCCCCTTCCTGCTACAAGTACGCGGATGCGCGATGACGGAGAACCCTGATCCGGGATCACACCTCGGGCCTTCGATCATCCGCCGCGCCAATGTTGGCGGCGCAAGCCTTTATAGAGCCCATCCCATCGCCGCCAAACCGGGGGTGGCCGCGCGATCGACCGGGGGCGGATTCTCGAACTCCTCGAGGACTATGACCTCGACGACGTCCGCATCGCGACGATCGGGTCCCACAGCGCGCTCGACATCTGCGACGGCGCGGTCGAAGAGGGCTTCGGAACGCTCGTGGTCTGCGAACGCGGGCGCGAGGCGCCCTACGCGAGGTACTTCAAGGCGACGCGCGCGAAGGACGGTCGCCTCCTCAAGGGCGTCGTCGACGATGCGATCGTCCTCGACAAGTTCGCACACGCGACGTACGAGAAGACGCTGCGATACCTTCGGGACCAGAATGCAATCTTCGTTCCCAACCGATCGCTGACGAGCTATTGCGGCGTCGACGCGATCGAGGAAGACTTCCTCATCCCGCTGTTCGGCTCCCGAAACCTGTTGCGCACGGAGGAGAGGACGGAGCGCCGCTCGTACTACTGGCTCCTCGACAAGGCGAAGCTGCCGACCCCCGAGAAGATCGAGGACCCGAAGGACATCGATCGACTTGCGATCGTGAAACTCCCGCACAAGGCGAAGAAGCTCGAGCGCGGGTTCTTCACCGCCGCCTCGTACAAGGAATACAGGGAGAAGTCGGAGCGACTTCTCAAGGACGGGGTCATCGCCGTCAAGGACCTTGCGGCGGCACGGATCGAGCGATATGTCCTAGGCCCCGTGTTCAACTTCGACTTCTTCTACTCGCCGCTCCAGGAGGTTGGCGAGCGCCTCGAGCTCCTCGGGATCGACTGGCGGTTCGAGACTTCGCTCGACGGCCACGTCCGCCTCCCCGCGGACCAGCAGATGTCCCTGCCGCCGACGCAGCGGACGCCGGAGTACACCGTCGTCGGGCACAACTCCGCCACCCTGCGCGAGTCCTCACTCGGGAAGGTCTTCGAGATCGCGGAGAGGTACGTCCGCGCGACGCGCGAGTACCACAGGCCCGGGATCATCGGCCCGTTCACGCTCCAGACGTGCATCGACAAGGACCTCGACGTGTACATCTACGACGTAGCGCCGCGGATTGGTGGAGGGACGAACGTGCACATGTCCGTCGGGCATCCGTACGGGAACGCCCTCTGGCGGCGGACGATGAGCACGGGGAGGCGGATTGCGCTCGAGGTCCGGAACGCGATCAAGGCGGGGAGACTCGACGCGATTGTCACCTGAGCGCCGCCGAGCCCCTCAGTAGACGGAGCCGCACCGGCTGCACACCATGCGGCCGTCACCGCGCGCCACGAGGGGCCCGCCGCACGCGCTGCAGAACCGAGCGGACTGCACGAGGCGGCCCTGCTCATCCCACTGATGCTGCGGCCACTGACTCTTTTGCTGCGCGGGCTGCCCGGGCCAAGACTGGGGAGTCGCTGGCTGCGTTGCCACTGGTGGAGGCGAGGTGGCGCCCGGCGGAGGAGCCTGCTGTCCGGGCCACGCCTGGGGTCCTGGGTACGCGGACGATGGGGCGTGCGGATGGGGCGGGGGCGTCGCCATCTGGCGGAACTGCTCTTCAACGTACGCGTGCTGGTCCGTCCGGATGACCGTGGTCCCTCCGAGACGGTCCGTTGCCTTCTGGCGGGGGTCCCCCTCCGTTGCCAGGCCGACGACCCAGTCGAGCAACAGGAAGAGCCAGTGGAACTTGGAGACGTTGCGGATCGCGGCCTTCACGGGGTCCATCGGGCCGGTCGTTCCGACGACGCGGAGCCCCATGACCTTCTTCCCCACCGTCGCGCCGGTGAAGCCCTCCAAGAGGACCCAGTACATGAGCGCGATCAGGGCGTAGACGAGCACACCCCAGCCGAAGAGGAACCAGCCGAAACTCCCGAACGCCCACCAATAGGGGAACAGCACGAACAGGAGGACCATCGATGGGATCCAGACGATGATCGCGTCGATGATGTACGCGATGATGCGCTTGATCGTGTGATCCTGCAGGGCCTTGTTCTGCCCAATGATATTGATCCCGCTTACCATGCCCGCACCATCCCTGGGGCCGCATTCCCTCTGCCGCTATAAATGTATGCCGCCAACCATGAAAGACGATTTTCATGGCTGGATCCGACGGTCATCCGTTCGAGGGGAGCTCCTCCTCCACGCGCTCCGCACGGCGCAGGAACTCGGCGGGGACCTCCTGGGTCAAGTACACCGTCTTCCCCGCCTTCATAATCACGCGCCCCGCGCGCCGTGCTGCCTTCGCGTCGATCTCGACGATCACGGGATTCGGGTTCTTCACGCGCCCCGCCTCGAGCGCCGCCTCGTACGTGCGGCTGAGGTGGACCATCTTCCGGTCCGCGGGTTTCAGCCCTTCCGCGGTGAGCGTCCCCAGCCCCTCCTCCGTGGTCGGATAGAACAGCACGTCCGGAATGTTCTCCGTCGGAAGGTCCAGGTCCACGTCGAGTGTGTGGCCGTACGTCGCGCGGATCTTCCCGTCGCGGAACTGGTACCGACCCTTCGGGTCCGTCTCGATGAGACCGACGACGTGGTGCGGCTTCAGGAATCGGAGTCGGCGGTTGCGGCTCTGGAGCCCGGTCAGGAAGTCCCGCAGGTCGATCCAACCGTTCTTGTCCATGGTGAGGCTGTACCGTTCCGGGAAGTGACGGAGGACGCCGGCCATTGTCCGCCCGAGCATGTCGACCTCCTGGTCGTTCATCAGGAACTTCGCCTCGCTCCCGCACATCGGGCAGAACTCATCCCGGAAGTATCCGTGGGAGTGGCACTCTTTGAGCATGGTATCCGTCCGTTCGCGCGGACAACCCGGGGCGGCGTTAAATCCTTTCCGCTGGCTCGACGGGGAGCGGGGCCAAGTCTGCCTCTCGCACGGACTCAAGTCCGCGATCGCGGAAGAACGCCTCCAGGTCCCGGAGCAGACCCTTGGGGACCGCCTTGCGGTGGAAGTACACGAAACGGGCGCCTGCGGTCCGAGCGATCGCGCGCTCGAGCACGGCATCGTTCGGCGACTTGAGGGCATGCGACGGGAGGAGGTGCCCGAAGGCGACGCGGCGCGCGAGGGCCACATCCGTGATCCGCGGCATGTAGTGTCCGCCGCCGACCCCGATCGCGACGGGGTCCCCGGGATCCGCTGCCGCCAACACGGCGCGGGCGAGGACGGAAGCCGCCCGTGCGTCCGCCCAGGCGGTGGGGCTGGTGCCGACCTCGATGTAGAACGTCGGCGTGTCCAGGTACGGCCCGTGGTGCGTGGACTCGAACGTCACCGCGTACCCGAGGGACCTCCCCTCCGCCGACACGCGGCGGAGTGCGTCCGTCATGAGGCCCGGGGCCGACGGGACCACTTCGCCGGCCCTCCCGCCGAATCCCGCCTCGTGCCAGTTCCCGATCGGATGTACCGTCAGGCTGTCCGTCCCGCTCGCGGACCGATGCTTGGACACATACGCGACCGCCTCCGGCATCACCCCCAACGCGTCTGCCACCCTGCGATCGATTCCGTCGACGTACAGATGGTGCTCCCGGATCGTCACGAGAAGTCGGTCCCCCCGCCGCCAGGCCGGGCTCCCGTCGAACGAGCCCGCCTCGACCCACCCGCCGATGTCCAGGACCCGGTCGCGGATGTTCACGCTCGCTTCGTCCGCGGTCGACGCGACCACGAGAAGCACGGGCCGACGTGGTTCCGCCGCTACTTAACCGTTCTCTCGCATTTGATTCTCACGAACCGCAGGGATGCGCCGGGTCCTCCCGATGAGTATCCGGTCCGATAACTGCACCATGCAAATGATATAGACTGGCGCGAGAGCGGGAAGTCCGCCGGACCCTCGTCCGGTCACGGAGACGGTTTCCCATGGCTTCCCCAAGGCGACCCCGCGGCCTCAGCATTGCAACCGCCATCGCAGTCCTCTGCGCCTCCTTCGGCGCCCTGCTCGCGATCACCCCGCACGCGGCCGCCGTCACGTACGTCAGCGGGACGATCACCTCGGACACGATCTGGGGAATCTCCGACGACACGTACGTCATCACCGGACATGTGACGGTCGCACCGGGCGTCACCCTGACGATCATGCCGAACACGACGGTCCGGATCGACCCCCTGCGCGCCCTGTTCGTCGAGGGGGCGCTGTGGGCGAACGGGTTCCCCGGGACGGAAATCCTGTTCCTCGCAAACAACACGATGGCCGGATTCCCGCCGCCGATGGGGATCCAGTTCAACTCGAGCTCGACGGGGTCCGTCTCCTGGTCTGTCTTCGACCGCATGGAGCGTGCGGTGACCGCGATCGCGAGCTCCCCGATGGTCACCAACAACTTGGTCCTATGGGCGAATCAGGGGTTCCGGTTTGTCCGCTCATCCGCCATGTGCACGGACAATGCCGTGCTGCGCGCGGGCATCGGTGTTTCGCTCGTGGAGTCCGACGCGATCGTCATGCGAAACTACCTGAACGGCACGAGCACAGGAATCGAGGCGTCGGTCTCCGGCTCGCCGTTCATCGCGGAGAATGTGGTCGTGAACACCTCGGGCTTCCTTGCGATTGGGATCCGCGTCACGGGTGGCGCGGTCGCCGATGTTCGGGACAACGTGATCACCGATGTCGCGGGCGCACGCGGCGCGGCTGGCGTCGGGCCCGGGGCCGCGGGAGGCGACGGTGGCCTCGCCGCCGGCATCCTCGTGGACACCGCCCCTTGGGCGACCATCAGCGGGAACACGGTCAGCCTCGTCCAAGGAGGTTCCGGCGGAAACGGCGTGGATAATCCGGGCGGGTTTGGCGGAAACGGGGGGCGGGGAGGCGCCGCCGTCGCGATCGCTTCCGGGGACCTGCCGGGCGTGGACGCCAGTTCCAACGTCATTTCGACGATTCGCGGCGGGCGCGGGGGGAACGGCGGTGGGAGTCCGATGACGGCCACGGGTGGCAAAGGCGGGAACGCCGGCGACGCAGGGGGCATCCAGATCTTCGCCACGAGCGTTGCGACTTGGTGGTCCAATAACTGGATTGATGGAATCAACGGGGGAGCCGGCGGCGACGGCGGGGAAGGAGCGACCGTCGGGGTCGGCGGCTTCGGTGGCGAGGTCGCTGGCATCCTCGGCTGGAACACGGCGAACGGGGACGCCGGCGGAAACACCGTGCAGAACGTGCGCGGCGGGCCGGGCGGGAACAGCACGGGCCTCATGCCCGGCGGGGGCAACGTCGGCGGCGACGGTGGGTCCGCGTCCGGGATCGCCTTCATCGTGGACCGGGGGCCCGCCGCCATCCATTCCAATTTCATCGCGAGCATCGTTGGCGGCGCCGGAGGGCGGGGTGGCAGCGCTGGGCGCGGTGGGAACGCCACGGGGGCGTCGGCGGTCGGCGACACCGATGGACTGTTCAACGCGACGAGCATCACCTCGAACTGGATCACGGATCCCACAGGCGGGAACGGGGGGGCTGGCGGCCGCACCGGTGGCCCCGGCGGGGCGGCAGGTGGCATCATGGTCGCGCTCGACTCACCATTCCTCGCCGGGAACTGGGTGTGGAACGCCCTCGGCGGGAACGGGGGAGGCGGGTTCATCGATGGGGGCCGCGGGGGAGACGCAAGCGGGGTGTACGCGTACTACGTCCTCGGCGGATGGTCCTCGGGCGATTCCTTGTTCACAGTCTCGAAAGGGAGCGCGGGCGCTGGTGCACCCCCGCCGCCTTCCTACGCGTCCGGCTTCACGATGCAAGGCGACTCGGGATTCACGACGACGTTCACGATGGAGAACGCCACGATCGTGAACACAGAGACGTACGACATTTGGGCGAACGTCGCCTCTGCGGGGACGACGATCAACACGCCGTTCTCGGGCGCGAAGCTCGCGGTGGACCCGACGAGCACCCTCACCGTGATGAACTACCTCGACACCTCCGTGTACTGGCCCGATGGCTTCACGCTCGTCCCGGGCGCGTCCATCCTCGTCGAGGAGGACGGGGTGACCGTATGGAGCTTCGTGTCCGTGACGGGCTGGGACCAGTGGCTCCTCACGACGGACCGCGTGTACTGGGGCTCCGCGACCCCCACGGACGTCCAGAACGATGTCACCGTATCCTACCTCGCGTACAACTTCTGGAGCAACCCGCGGACGGTCGACATGGCGTGGAGCAACGGGCAATGGTTCGTGATGATTGACAGCGAGGCGCCGACGTCCGCCGCGGATCCGCTCCCGACGTACACGACGACGCTGACGTTCAACGTGGACTACACGGCCTCCGACGGCATGGGGGGGTCGCTGAAGGACGTCACCCTCTGGTACCGCAAGGATGGTAGCGGCGGGTGGAACGCCTACGCGACGCAGCCCGCGGGGAACTTCGGGACGTTCGTCTTCACCGCCAGCGGCGATGGGACCTACGAGTTCGAGACGGTCGCGGACGATTGGGCCGGTAACGTGGAGCCCGGGCCGGGAACGAACGAGTCCTGGACCATCGTCGACACCACGGCTCCCGCCTCCGCAGTCCTCCCTCTGCCCAGCTGGACGACGACGTCCTCGTTCCTCGTGAGTTGGGCCCCCGACCCAGGGGTGACGGACATCGCGACCTACACGGTCCAGTACGATCGGGGCTCCGGTTGGACGAACTGGCTGATCGACGTGACGCAGACGAGCGGCACGTTCGTCGCGAGCGTCAACGGCGTGCATTCCTTCCGCTCGATCGCGACGGACGCCGCGGGGAACGTCGAGGTCGTCTCGGGGAACGACACGTGGACGTACGTGGACACGCAGCTCCCGTCGTCAGCGGTGACGGGACTCCCGCCGTTCACGTATACCCTGTCGTTCACCGTCGCGTGGGGTCCGCTCCCGGGCACGACGGACGTGGCCACCTACCGGATCGAGGTGAACGACGATGGCGGTGGATGGACCGTGTGGATCGCCTCCACATCCTCGACGTCCGCGCTGTACGCCGGCGCGCAGGGTCACACGTATGAGTTCCGCTCCATCGCGACGGACTGGGCAGGGAACGTGGAGCCCGCGCCCGCCGGGAACGACACGTGGACCCATGTGGACTCGATCAGCCCCGGGTCCCACGTCGATCCACAGCCCATGTGGCACAACACCCTTTCCTTCGCGGTCAGCTGGGGACCGGACGTCGGCGTGACGGACGTCGCCACCTACACGGTGCAGTTCAACCGTGGGTTCGGTTGGCTGGACTGGCTCGTCGACACGACCCAGACCGGGGCGACGTTCACGGCCACCAGCGACGCAACCTACCAATTCCGCTCGATCGCGACGGACACCTCCGGGAACGTCGAGGTTGTCTCGGGGAACGACACGTGGACGATCGTCGACACGGAGAGCCCGTTCTCGTTCGTGAACGCCCTCGCGCCCTGGCAGACGGCCCTGACGTTCCTCGTGCAGTGGACGCGAGAGTCGGACGACGTCGCGTCGTACCGCATCCAGGTGCGGGACAACGGCGGATCCTGGACGGATTGGATCCCCTTCACGACCGCCACCTCCTCGATGTTCGCGGGCGTGGACGACCACACCTATGAATACCGGTCGATCGCCACCGACTTCGCGGGGAATGAGCAGACCCCCAATCCCGTCAACGACACGTGGACGCGGATCGACGTGACCCTTCCGCAGTCCACGATGACGGCGATGCCGACGTGGTCGACGCTGCTCACGTTCGCGATCGCGTGGGGCCCTTCGGGCGGGACCACGGACATCGCCTCGTACACGGTCCAGGTGAGCGACAACGGCGGCGCGTGGGCAAACGTGCCCGCGTACGTGGGCACCACCGCGACGAGCGGGACCTACGCGGGAGTCGACGGTCGCTCGTACGCCTTCCGGTCCATCGCGACGGACCGGGCCGGGAACGTGGAGAGCGCCTCGCCGGCGAACGACACCTTCACAATCGTGGATGTCACCCCGCCCTCCTCGACGGCGACCCCGTCCGGCACGACGGGGGGCGGCGGCTGGTGGGTCGGCCCGGTCACGGTGACCCTCGCGTCCTCGGATGCGACGAGCGGGGTGTCCGTGATCGAGTATCGGATCGACGGGGGGTCTTGGCAGGTGTACTCCGGGCCGTTCCTCGTGACCGGGGACGGAATCCACACCGTCGCGTACCATGGACGGGACAACGCGGGCCTCCAGGAGGCGGACCGCGCGCAGAACCCGAAAATCGACACGACCCCGCCGGTGACGACCCCCAATCTCATCGGACTCCTTGGGGACAACGGCTGGCACCGGGGGCCGGTGACCGTGAGCCTCGCCGTATCGGACGCGACGAGCGGCCCCGCTTCGACGTCCTACCAGGTCGACGGCGGCAGCTGGCAGGCGTACGCGGGCCCCTTCGGGGTGACGGCGGACGGCCAGCACACGGTCGAGTACGCCTCCACGGACACCGCGGGCCTCACGGAGGCCATGATCTCGGTCGCCTTCAAGATCGACTCCGTGGAGCCGCTCGTGAGCAGCACCGCGCCTCGCGGGGCGGGGACGACAACGACATCCCCCGTCGTCGTGACGTTCAGCGAGCCGATGAACCGCGCGTCCGCGGAGGCCGCCTTCACGATCCAGCCGGGCATCAACGGCGTGTTCTCATGGAGCGCCGACAACCGCACGATGACGTTCCAGCCGGACCGGGCGCTGGATCCCGGTCGGGACTACTATGTGACGATCGGGACGAACGCGAAGGACGTCGCGGGCAATGCGCTGCCGCAGACCGTGACCTTCTCCTTCACGCCCGTAGCGACGCTCCCGCCGTCCGGCGCGGTCGGGGACTGGGTCTGGATCATCGCCGTGATCGCGGCGGGTCTCGGGGGCACCCTCCTCATCGTGCTGCGCCGCCTGGGGGCGCGCGGGAAGCCGGTCGCCGTCACGGCCTCGAAAGACGACACCCCCGCGACGATCGACGACGTGTTCCTGCTGTACCGCGATGGCATCCTGATCAAGCACGAGACCCGGCGGCTCAAGCCGGACATCGACACGGACATCCTGAGCGGCATGCTCACGGCGGTCCAATCCTTCGTGAAGGACTCCTTCCGCTCCGAGGAGGGCGACCTCGACGAACTGCGGTTCGGCGAGATGCACATTCTCATCGGCCGGGGACGCTGGCTCGTCCTCGCGGCGATGGTCCAGGGCGACGGCACGCACCTGATGCGTCCCCAGATCGAGGCGTGCATCGAGGAGATGGAGGCCGCGCACCCCGAGCAGATCGAGAAATGGGACGGGAACATGGTGATCGCAAGGACCCTGTCCCCGTTCATCAAGAAGCTGATTCGCGGGGACTACGCGCGCGACCCGCCAAACGTTTAAGGCGGCGCCAGGCATCGGCGGCGGCGCCTTGCACGTCGCGTTCGTCGACTCCGTCCAGGGACATCAGACCGGGCGCCTCCGCGAGATGGCGGACCGCCTCCGGAAGGCGCGGCCGGACGTGAGCGTGGGGGTCGTGGAGGGAGACGCGGCGGGTGACCTCCTCAAGCGTCACAAGCTGAACTTCGGACCCGCGGTCCTGATCGACCAACGGCTGGAATTCGTCGGAGTCCCGCGCTGGCGGTTCCTCTTGGAACGGGTCTCCCAACTCTCCGCCGGACTCCAGAACCCGCGATCCGCTTCGCCCCCGGCGGCTCCCACCACCGAGAAGCCAGCGCCCGGACCCCCCGCCAAGCCCGGCGGGGCGGACGCCGCGGGACCGGCGCGGGAGCCTCCCCCCGCCTAAACGTCTTTATAGGCACCAGACCAATCTCTTCCGGGGACAGCCTCACCAAGTGGGTGAAGAGGGGTTCGATGGGGGACACGGACGAGTTCGACGAGGTGCGCAAGATGATTAACCGCATGCTCTCCGACGCGGTCGATGGAAAAGCACCAGCCGACCCCCAGCCGTTCGTTCGGGGCGTCCCCGAACGGGCCCACCCCCACAACGGGGAAAAGCCTCCCCGCCGGTTCCTCGTCCAGGTCCCGCCGGACCCCACGATCCCGGGCCCCGACGTCGTGGCGTCCACGGAGGAAGTGTTCGTGACGATCGACCTCCTGGGCCGCGTCCCGACCGCCGTCCGGACGAAGACGGCCGGACGCCTCGTCCTCGTCGAGGTCGAGGGCCGGCGCCCCCTCCACCGGGTCGTCGAGCTTCCGTTCGAGGTGGAGCAGGAAGCGAGGTGGACCGTCCGCGAAGGCGTGCTCGATCTCACCCTGCGGCGCCGGAGGCCGGCGACGTCCCCCTGAGGCGGGAGGGAGCCCTTGGCGGAAACGGGGGCGATCGACCGGAAGATCAAGCGGCTGACAGCAAGGGAGACGGAGTTCCACCATCGGATCAAGAAAGCGCGTGCCGACGAGCGTTCCGATCTGGGGCGGAAGCAGCGGTACGAACGACAGATCGCCAAGTGGGAACGGAGCATCGAGAAACTCCTCCCGAAGGTCCGTCGCCTGCGCGAACTCCGCGCGCGGGTGAGGGCCCGGTGAGGAGAGTCAGCAGCGGGGACGTCGCCCCCGGGGACCCCACGGTATAGGCGACACCTTTTCAACCCAACGGGCGTACACCCCTGGGACCCGCATGGCGGACCATCGCACGGAACGGGACACGCTGGGCGAGGTCCGGGTGCCCGCGGACGCCCTGTGGGGCGCGTCCACGCAACGGGCGATCGAGAATTTCCCAATCAGCGGGATCCGGTTCCCCCGCGTGTTCCTCGAGGCGCTCGGCCTCGTGAAGTGGGCGTGCGCGGAGGCGAACGCGGAGCTCGGACTTCTCGACCGGACGCTGGCCGAAGCGATCGCGAAGGCCGCCGAGGAGGTCGCGGCGGGCTCGCACGACGACCAGTTCCCCCTCGACGTGTTCCAGACCGGGTCCGGCACGTCCACGAACACGAACGCGAACGAGGTGATCGCAAACCTCGCGAACGTCGCCCTCGGCGGCCCTATCGGGGCGAAGAAGCCGGTCCACCCGAACGACCACGTGAACATGGGCCAGTCGAGCAACGACGTGATCCCGACGGCGATCCATGTGGCTGCGCTCCTCGCGATCGACCGCGACCTGGTGCCCGCCCTGGAGCGACTCCGCGGGGCCCTCTCCGGGAAGGCCACCTCGTGGGACGGGATCGTGAAATCCGGCCGGACGCATCTCATGGACGCGACGCCCATCCGGCTCGGTCAGGAGTTCTCCGGCTACGCGAGCCAGGTGGACCACGGCATCGCACGGGTGCGGGCGACGTACCGCCACCTCGCGGAGCTCGCGCTCGGCGGCACGGCCGTGGGCACGGGGATCAACGCGCACCCGGACATGCCCGGGAAGGCGATCCGCCGGCTCGCGGGGGCCACCGGACTCCCGCTGGTCCGCGCCCCCAACGCGTTCGAGGCGCAGGCCGCGCAGGACGCCCTCGTGGAGACGAGCGGCGCGCTCCGGACCGTGGCCGTGGGCCTGTTCAAGATCGCGGACGACATCCGGCTGATGGGCTCCGGGCCCCGGACCGGGCTCGCGGAGCTGAAGCTGCCCGAGCTCCAACCTGGTTCGTCGATCATGCCGGGGAAGGTGAACCCGGTCATCCCCGAGGCGGTGATCCAGGTGTGCGCGCAGGTTCTCGGGAACGACGCCGCCGTGGCGGCCTCGGGACTCGCGAGCCACCTCGACCTGAGCACGATGATGCCCGTGATGTGCCGCAACCTCCTGGAGTCCGTGCGCCTCCTCGCGCGCGCGAGCGAGGTGTTCCGGGAACGGTGCATCGAGGGACTCCAGCCGAACCTGGAGAAGCTGAGCCGGGACGCCGAGCTCAGCACCGCGATCGTGACACGGCTGAGCCCCATCATCGGGTACGACCGAGCGGCGGAGCTCGCCAAGGAGTCCATGCGGACGGGGAAGACGGTCAAGGAACTCGTGGCGGAGAAGGGCATCCTCTCCCGCGAGGACGCGGAGAGGCTCCTGGACCCGAAGGCGCTCACGGAGCCGAGCAAGGAAGCCCCCGGTTCGGGCGTCGGCTGACCGCGAACACCTTTTGTAGCCCCCGTCCTTCGCAGCCACGATGTCCACCCGGGCATTGCCGCGGAAGCTCGGTGCGTTGGCGGCGCGCATCCGGCGGTGCGTCCTGTGCGACCTCCATCGGTCCCGCACGCATGCGGTCCCCGGCGAGGGGCCGGCCCGCGCGCGGATCCTCCTCGTGGGCGAGGCGCCCGGACGGACGGAGGATGAAGCGGGGAGGCCGTTCCGCGGCGCCGCGGGGAAGCTCCTCGACCAGGCTCTGCGTGAGGCGGGCATCCGCCGGGATCGGGTCTTCATCACGAACGCGGTGAAGTGCCGCCCCCCGGGCAACCGGAGACCTCGCGCGCAGGAGGTGTTCGCGTGCCGCCCGTACCTGGTCGCCCAGGTGGAGGCGGTGGCACCGCGCGTGGTCGTCGCGCTCGGGCAGACCGCGGTGCGGGACCTCTTCGGGCCGGGGGCCTCCCTCGCGCGCCTGCGAGGGCGATGGGGAGCCTTCGGGGGCCGACCCGCCACCGGCACGTATCACCCCGCGGGCGTGCTGTACAACCGCAAGCTGTACGGGAGACTCGTCCACGATCTGGCGGCGGCGAAGGCCCGCGCGGAGGGGACATGAGGGGGACGATCAGAGGGCGGCCGACGCGCCCTGACAAGGACACGATGCCGGTCGCGTCCGCCGGCGGTGTGGTCATCGACGCGTCCGGGCGGGTCCTCCTTCTCCGGACCGCGGACGAAGGCATCTGGTGCTTCCCGAAGGGCCACATCGAGCGGGGGGAGACGGCCGAGGATGCCGCCCGGAGGGAGATCGCGGAGGAGTGCGGCTTGGCGGTGGAGATCGGGGACCGGATCGCGGAGGTCGCGTACTCCTTCTACTGGCCCCCCGAGGAGGTGAACTACGACAAGCGCGTCGTGTACTTCCTCGCGCACCCCCGGGACGGGGACGTGCGCCTCGAGGATCGGTTCGACGCCTGGCGGTGGGCCACGCCCGCGCGCGCGCGACGGATGCTCCACTACGGGAATGACCGGCACGTGCTCGCGAAAGCGGTGGTGGCGGCGCGCCTCAGGCGAGGAACCTGAGGATCTCCTTGTGCGGCATGGTGTTCACGACGTCTTCCTTCCCGAGCCATCCACGCCGCGCGGATCCCACGGCGAGTCGCATGAACCACAGCTGCTCCGTCGTGTGGCTGTCCGTGTTCACGATCAGCTTCGCCCCGTGCTCCCTCGCGAGCCGTGCCTGCGGGCCGCTGAGGTCCATCCGGTCTGGGTAGCCGTTGATCTCCAGCACGGTCCCCGTGTCCGCGGCGGCCTTCGCGAGCCTCTCCATGTTCAGCTGGATCGGCTCCCGCTGGCCGATCTTCCGGGTCGTCGGGTGCGCGAGGATGTCCATGTGCTCGTTCTCCATCGCGCGGAGGACGCGGGCCATCATCTCCTTCTCGGGCATCTTGAAGTTCGAATGGACGGATCCGATCACGTAGTCCAAGTCCTTCAGCACGGGGTCCGGGTAATCGAGGGTCCCGTCCGCCAGGATGTCGCACTCCGTCCCCGCCAGCAGGCGGATCCCCGCCGTCTGCCGGTTGAACTCGCGGATGTGCGCCACGTGGATCCGCAGGTGCTCCTCGGAGAGGCCGTTCGCGACCCGCAGGGAGGGGCTGTGGTCGGAAATCCCGAGGTATTCGTACCCGCGCGCGGCCGCCGCCGCCGCCATCTCCTCGACCGTGTTCACGCCGTCCGTGAGGTTCGTGTGCGCATGGAGGTCGCCCCGGATGTCCCCCATCGTGACGAGGTCCGGCAACGCACCGCTCAGCGCGGCCTCGATCTCGCCCGCATCCTCCCGCAGTTCCGCCTCGATGTAGGGGAGCCCGAGGGTCGCGTACACCTCCTCCTCCGTCGACCCCGCCGCCCGCTCGTCCCCGCGGAACACGCCGTACTCGTTCAGCTTGAGACCCACCTTCGCCGCCATCGTGCGGACCTTGATGTTGTGGTCCTTGCTCCCCGTGAAGTACTGGAGGCCGGAGCCCCAGCTCCGAGGCTCGAGGACCCGGAGGTCGACCTGGAGCCGCTCGCCGCCGATCGAGACGACGACGGTCGACTTCGTGTCCCCGGACATCACGACCTCGCGGACCATCGGGAAGGATAGGAACGCCTTCGTCGCCGCGGCCGGGTCCGTGGTCGTGACGAGGATGTCGCAGTCCCCCACGCTCTCCTTCATCCGGCGGACGCTCCCGCCGTACGCGACGTGATCCACGGACGCGTGGGTGCGGACGTGTTCCACGATCTGCTCCGCGATCGGGAGGACGATGCCGAGCAGGTTCTGGCCCTTCGCGGATTCCACGAGGCCGATCCCCTTGAGCACGTTCTGTTCGGACTTCTCGCCGAACCCCTTGAGCGCGCGCAGGCGGCCCTGCAGCGCGACGGTCCTCAGGTCCTCGAGGCTCTTGACCCCGAGTTCGAGGTGGAGCCTCCGGGCGGTCTTGGGACCGATGTCCGGGATGCGCATGATCTCCAAGAGGCCCGGCGGGAACTGCGCGCGAAGCGCCTCCAGCTCCCCGATCTTCCCCGCCCGCAGGAACTCCTCAATCTTGGCGGCGATTCCCTTCCCGACTCCCGGGATCTGCGTGAGGCGGCCCTCCCGGGCGAGGGCTCCCACGTCCTCCGCCTCCGACTCGATCGCCCGGGCCGCGCGCCGGTAGGAGATCGGACGGAACCGGTCCTCGTCCCCGCTCAGCTCCAGGAGCTCCGCGATCATGTACAACGCGGAAGCGATCTCGTCGTTGCGCACGGGTCGGAGAAACCGCAGACACCTTATTAGCGCTCCTCCGCGCCGTTGATTCTCGAAGGGCAAAGGTATTCAACGGGGTCCCGTCTTTTCGCCCGAGGTCGCCTCCCTGACGAGCCACACGGGAATCCCGGAGGAACTCTTGCAGTTCTTTCGCTCGCCCGGCGCCCATTCCCTGATCGTCAAGGGATCCGCGGGCACCGGGAAGACCACCTTCTGCCTGCAGCTGGCGGAGGAGCTCGGCGGGGGAGCGCGGTCGTACTACATGAGCATCCGTGTGAGCGACGAGAGCCTCTACCTCCAGTTCCCGTGGCTCCGCGAGAAGCGGGAGGCGCACCGGTTCCAGCACGTCCCCCGCGCCTCGAGTTCCTCCGAGGAACCCTCGCAGACGCCTCTGAAGGTGGACCGCACGGAACTCCAGAAACTCGAGGGGCGGGTGGAGATGGGGAAGGAGGGGGACGAGACGTACCAGAAGGTCGGGGAGGCGGAGGTCGCAAGCGATGCCCTGATCTTCGACCTGGGGTCCGACCTGCCGGAGATCGACCTCGCGTACGACGAGGTGGAGAGGAACCTGCCCCACAGCACGCTCGTGCTCGTCGACAGCATCGACGGGCTCAGCGAACGGTACGGGATCATGCCGGGCAAGCTCGTGAACACGCTCCAGAGGGACCTCGTGGAGAAGGGGAGCGCGCACGTCGTGTACGTCCTGGAGAGCACCGGCGACACGCGCCTCGACTATCTCGGGGACGGGGTCGTGCGGTTCAGCAGCGAGGAGCACGCGGGGCGCCGACTGCGGGCGATGACGATCGAGAAGCTCCGCGGGACGGAGATCCGGCAGCACCGCTACATCTACACGTTGAAGGACGGACGCATCCGGGCGTTCAGCATCCGGCCGCCGGTCCGCCCGGAAAAGACGGGTCCCTGGGAGGCTCCGCACGACCCGGGGCCGGACGTCGTCTCGTGGGGCCACTCGGCGCTGGACCGGCTGACGGGCGGTCTCCCGCTGGGCTCCTTCGTGGCGCTCGAGATCGACGCGGACGTTCCCGGGGTGTTCGTCGATGGACTTCGGCTCGGCCTGATCTGCGCCTTCGCATCCCTCGGGCGGGGCGTCGCGTACGTGTCCGCGCAGAAGTCCTCCGCGGAGAACGTGCAGGAATGGGCAAGGCCGTACCTGAAGGCGGGCGTGTTCGAACAGCACGTTCGCGTCTTCGAGTCCGCTCCCCTGGGCAGCCCGGAGGGGAGCAAGAACGCGATGCACATGGAGGGCGCGAACGTGGACACGGACCTGCGATGGAGCAACGTGGAGTACCGGCTCCCAGGGAGCAAGCACCCGTTCCTTTCCTTCCTGTCGTTCGACACCCTGGAGTCCGTGTACGGCGAGGACGTCCTTGAGCAGATGACGGCGCATCTCTCTTCCGTGCGCCGGGCGCGCGACATCCTCGTCGGCCACGTGAGTCCATTGACGAAGAGCACGCAGAAGCTCGCGACCATCGCGTCGATCCACCTGAGGGTGCAGAACGTGAACGGCTCCATCCTGCTGTTCGGGCAGAAACCGTATTCAGAGCTCTTCAACCTCGGCTTCTCCTATGAAAACGGCGTCCCGCACGCGGTGTTGACGCCCATCGTATGATCAAGTCTCAGTTCCGATATTGGGGTAGATAACCCTTTAAGCCGCGCTCCGAATCGGAACTGCCAGATGCAGGAGAAGGACATCTCGCGCCTCCTCACGGACGAGTACGCGGAACGCATCCTCGTCGCCACGCAGACCTCGTCCCGGTCCGTGCAGGACATCAGCGACCGGTTCGACATCCCGATCGCGGCGTGCTACCGCAAGATCCACGAGCTCGAGGGCGCCGGATTCCTCCGCTGCGCCGAGATCGTCACGACTCCGAAGGGCAAGACGATGAAGCTGTACCGCTCCCTCCTGAAGTCCGCGCACCTCGTGTACGAGGACGGCGTCTTCCGGGTGAAGTTCGAGTTCGACTACGAGAAGGACATCAACGGTAAGTGGATCGAGCTCAACGCGCCGCTCCTCGCCTGAGTATCATCGCTCAGACCCAATCTCATCAAAAGGACCTACTCCCTCCGGTGAGAATCACGGGGGATATTTTATATATGTCGCACCCGCATGAATCCGTCATGGGGTTCGAGACTGAAGAGAACAACGGGGGAGCGATCGCGCCGCTGCAAGACGACGGGATGAATCCCCTGCAGGCCTCGCAGCTTCTGACCGACGAGTACAGCGCAAAGATCCTGCTCGCGACGTACAAGCGGCGGATCAGCGCCCAGGAGATCAGCCAACGGTACGGGATCCCGATCGCGGCGTGCTACCGCAAGATCCGGACGCTCGAGGACGCCGGCCTGATCCAGTGCGTCGATCGGATCCTCACGCAGAAGGGGAAGCGGAAGAACCTCTACACGTCGTGCCTGAAGAACGCGTACATCTTCTTCGAGAACGGTCGACTCCGCGCGCGGTTCCAGCTCGCGACGGGCGCCGTCCGCGACTTCGGCGGCGACTGGAACGGGATGGACTTCCTGCGCCGGTAGGGCGTCGATTCTCAAACCGGATACTCGCCTCCGTGCCTTTATGGGTCCGACGGCCCACTGCGAAGGCTGTGCGGATCCGACTGCACAAGATCCTTAACGAGGGTCGCACGGTTCGGTTCGAGAAGCCGGAAGAGGACACGATCGACGTGAACGTCATCGTGTTCCAGAACGGCAAGCCGGTCCGCCCGAAGCAAGGTTGAAGGGCGCCCTCTGGCCGTCGGGACGCCACGCTCCCGTTCGTTCGTCCGCTAGTTCCTGAGCGGGTCCGCCCAAGTCCACCGGACATGCAGCCCCACGAGGACCAACGCGGTGCCAAGGATCGCGGCCGCGATCACGGGGACGCTGACCTGGCGAAACAGGACTGGGAAGGCCAGGGCGATTCCGTACACGGCGCCGCCCGCCGCGACGATGGACAGGGGCGCGCGCACCGGGAGTCGCGGACGACGGCCGGAGAACGATCGGGGGCGCGCGAGGCCGTTGACCCTCCCGACGCCCGGGCTTGGCCGGCTGCGCGTCATCGGGACCTGGACTCATGCCGTGCTATTCTCGGTTGCGACCCCGCTATCAAATCCGACAATCGCGAAACCGGTCAACGGCGCTCGACGACCTTCCCCGCGACGACGTCCACCCGCATCAGCGTCTTGATCGGGACCCCGATCTCCTGCTCCAACCGCTCACGCTCTCGCGTCTTCTCGAAGACGACGATCACGTCGACGAGCCGGGCGCCGATCGACCGCAGGGCGAGCGCGAGGGCGCGCAGGGTGCCCCCCGTCGAGACCACGTCGTCGAGGAACACGAGCCGGTCGCCGCGCGCGATGTTGTTGATGAACAGATTCGCCTTCCCGTATCCCGTGGTCTGAGCGACGCTGACCTCGCCCGGCAAGCCGTATTGACGCTTGCGGAGGAACACGTACGGGCGGTTCACCTTCACCGCCACGGCGGCCGCGAGGGGGAAGCCCATCGACTCCGCCGTGACGATCTTGTCGCATTCCCAGTTCCCGACCCGGGCGATCTCCTCCACGACCTCTTCGAACACCGCCGGGGAGCCGAGGGGGATCCCGTCCGTGATCGGGTGGACGAAGTATTCGTAGTCGCCGAACCGCACGACGGGGCACCCCTCCAGGCTCGCGCGGAGACGTTCGAGGGTCACGAGGCCCCTCCCACGAGGTTGGCGGCGATCTCCCCCGCTTTCGCGAGGATCTCGATCTCCCCGCGGACGCGCCGCCCCTCCATCACGACGCGACCGTCGCAGATCACCGTGTCCACGCAGTCGCCCGTGGCGGCGTACACGAGGTTCGAGACCAGGTTGTGCGATGGAGTCATCTCCGGCCGGTGCAGGTCCACGAGGATCACGTCTGCGAGTTTGCCCACCTCGATCGAGCCCGCGTCCAGCCCGAGGGCGCGGGCCCCGCCGCGCGTGGCCATGTCGAACACCTCGGCGGCGGGGGCGACCGTCGCCGAGTCCGCCGCGAATTTGTGGAGCAACGCCGCCAACTTCATCGACTCGAACATGTCGAGGCGGTTGTTCGAGGCCGCCCCGTCCGTCCCCAGGGAGACCGTCACGCCGGCGCGCTGCATCGCCGCGAGCGGCATCGCGCGGCCGACCGCCAGCTTCATGTTCGACACGGGGCAGTGGGCGACGGCGACCCCGCGACGGGCGAACGTGGCGATCTCGGCTTCCTCGAGCCACACGGAGTGCGCCGCCACGACGCGGGGTCCCAGGACGCCGATCGCGTCCAGGTACGCGGCCGGGGTCTTCCCGTGGTCCTTCCGCGCCCCTTCGACCTCGCCTTTCGTCTCGGAGACGTGGATGTGGAACGGGCACGCGCGCTCGTCCGCCATAGCCCTCAGCGCTCGCAGCGAAGATTCCGACACCGTGTAGACGGCGTGCGGCCCGACGGCGGGCGTGATCCGGGGGTTTCGCATCGATGAAATCCGGTCGATCGCGGTGCGCGTCTTGCGCAGCTCCTCCTCCGCGCGATCCTCGTGGAACAGGTCGATGAACCCCTCGCTGAGGACGGCCCGGATCCCCATCTCGTCGACCGCCCGGGCGGCGTGGTCCATGAAGAAGTACATGTCGTTGAAGGACGTCGTGCCGGACTTGATCATCTCCAGGCACGCGAGCTTCGTCCCCCAGTACGCCATGTCGGGCGTGAGCCTCGCCTCCGCCGGCCAGATCTTCGCGGATAGCCACGACTGGAGCTCCATGTCGTCCGCGTACCCGCGGAAGAGCGTCATCGCGGCGTGGGTGTGCGTGTTCACGAATCCGGGGAGGAGCGCCTTTCCGAGGGCGTCGATCGTGACGTCCGCCTCTCGCGGGGGGCCGATCTCGACGATTCGATTTCCGTCCACGTGCACGGCGGCACGACGGCCGCCCGGGAGGAGTGCGTCGCGAATCGAGATGCTCACGTTCGGACCGATGCCCGGTCCGCGGATAAACCCTATTCCTTCCCGAGCGAGCGCAGCATCGGCTCCAGGAGACGACCGAGAATCTTCGCATTTCCCCGCTGGGTCTTCGCGATCCCTTCGTAGGTGAGCGGCTTCGCGGAGATTCCGTGCGCGTAGTTGTCGACCGTGCACACGCTCGCATAGGCGATCCCGATCTCCGCCGCCAACGTGGCCTCCGAGGCCATCGTCATGCCGACGACGTCCGCGTAGTCCCGGAGGAGGCGGATCTCCGCCTTCGTCTCGAGCCGCGGGCCGCGAGTCTGGGCGTACACCGCCCGTGCGCGAATCGGGACACGGGCCTTCTTCAGCACCGCCAAGATCGCCGTGCGCATGTCCGCGTCGAGCTGAGGCGTCACGTGCACGACCTTGTCGTCGTGGAACGTCGGGAGGTCCCACAAGCAGAGGTAGTCGTCGGGGACCGCGAGGATCCCGGGGCGGATCTCCTTCTTCAGCGAACCCACGGAAGAGGTGCCGAGGATGCGCCGCACGCCCAGCTCCTTGAGGGCCCAGAGGTTCGCGCGATGGTTGATTCGGTGCGGGGGGATCGCGTGGCTCACCCCGTGGCGGGGGAGGAACGCGACACCCACGTCGCCGATCGATCCCACGCGCATGTCCGCGGACGGGGCTCCGTACGGGGTCGCGATCGCCGTGGCGGCGGCGTCCCGCATCGAGGTCAGGTCGAGGATCCCGGAACCGCCGATCACCGCCAATCGGACGGGCACGGGGGCGACACGCGGAGGCCCGCGGTTAAAGGTATCGCGAATGGCGGTGGCTCCGCGAAATCGGGAAGGCCGGACGGGCCCCCTGCGAGGGGGCGCACCCCGTGGGACGACTCCGAGCACGGAGACGCGATCCGGCAGTTCGAGGAGGCGTGGAACACGCGCAGCGCGCGGTACGGCTCGCAGGCCGGCCGCCCACATATGAGCGTCCGCCATTCGTGTGGACATCCCTCCTTTCCCGGCGAACCTTCTCGTGCCCTTCCGGGCAGTCCCGCCCTCGCCGACGCCCAATATTGATACTGATACTGGTCGCAACACGTATATCTGCGCCGCAATGAGGTGGATGAGTGGACCCAGTTCGGGGCCCGCCAGCGGGAGGCTTCCGTGGCGAACATCGAGGACGAACTCTTCACGCAGCTTGCCTTCGGCAAGGACCAGACGCTGGAGGAGGGACGGTCCTACATCGTGAAGGAGCGAAAGCCGGGCCGGTCCTGGGATCACTTCACCCGCGCGCTCGACGACGGGTGGGAAGGCCTCTACGTCACGCGCCAGCACCCGAACCACGTGGAGAAGCGCCACGGGCCGAAGGCGCTCAAGGTCGTGTGGCTGTCCACGACGCTCGGGAAGGACTACGTCGACCCGCACAACCTCGGGGCGCTCACGAACCTGATCAATGCGTTCACGGAGACCGCGCGGCGCGCCGTGATCCTGATCGACGGGCTGGAGTACATGATGATCAACAACGAGTTCGCCCGGATCCTGAAGTTCGTCGAGTACCTCCACGAGATCGTGATGCAGCGGCGATGCATCCTGATCCTGTCCGTCGACGAGCGGGCGTTCGAGCCGCGGGAGATGGCGTTCCTGGAGCGCAGCACGGTCCCCTTGGAGTAGTCACCCGCTCAGATCGCCCTGCACCATCGGGAAGGCGCCGCGCAGCTCGGCGAGCTCCTGCACGGTCAGGGTCCGCGTGTCGATGGGGATGACGCATTCCGTCCTGCGGCCGCGAAGGGTGCGCTCGAGTGCGTGGAGGAAGTCGCGGACCCGCTCGTACGTGTTCATGACCATGAGGAACTCCACGCCGTCGATGAAGACCGCGCCCTCCGGGTTCTCGACTAGGAACCGCTCGATCAGGCCCCGCATCTTGCCGAGCTGGAAGGGGTGGACCGCGCGGCCCCCATCGGCGGTGACCAACCAGTAGTACCGCGCGAGGGGCATCGGGTGGCGTCGTTCGACCCGCTCGGGCGGCTCGCGGGTGATGCAGAGGACGCCCTTCCGGCGCGCCGCAAGGCGTTCGATCATCCGGTAGCTCAGGTCGGGCCTCCGCTCATCGATCAGCAGGATCCCGCCCGTGCCGAGCGGCTCGAGGAGCGGTAACACGGGAATAACGTGGGCCCTTGGCGTATAAGTAAGTGACATGAACATGTTCCCGTCTGCGAGCCATTTAATATCCCAACGACCATCGAATCCTGCATGCCAGGGAAGAGGTACGCCCACCTGCGGAAACTCTATTTCATCACGGAGGACCGGATCCTCGTCCACCTCCTCGACTACATCGGACGCGAAGGCGAGCTCAGCCAGCCGGACGATATCACCCAGTTCGGCATCGCGGGCGCGATCGGGCTCGGGCGCAGCACGGTCTCGAAGGCGATCCGGCGCCTTGAGGGGCAAGGGTTCATCACCGCGCAGCGGGCGCACGTTCCCGCCGGCAAGCTCCGCCGGACGGTCTACCTGCTCACCGTGGCCGGGACCTCCAAGGCGAAGCATCGACGACTGGAGATCGAGGAGGACGCGATCGCGTTCCGGGACGCTCAGGGGGTGGACCGACGGCTGCGGGTCGGGGAGGTCCCCCGGCTCCTGCCGGAGTACGCGAGTCTGCTCGACGTGATGGCCCACGTCGCCCGGGGCGTGTTCGACGCGGCCACGTATGAGCCGCAGCGCCGCCAGCGGCTCGTCGACCTCACGGACGCGGTCCCCCGCCTCCGCTACTTCTTCGGCCGCGTTGCGGAACTCGCGGCCATGGACGCGTTCCTCGCGTCCCCGTCGGCCAGGGTCCTCGTCATCCAGGGCATCACGGGGATCGGAAAGACGACGCTCCTGTCCCGGAAAATCGAGGGCTGGCGGGGGACGCACCACATCCTGTTCCACCGGGTCATGGAGTGGACGACGCTCCGGAACGTGCTCCAGAGGATCGCGGAGCTCCTGACCCGCGTCGGGAAGAAGGATCTCTCGCACTACCTCGAAGCGAAGCCCACGGCGGACATCGAGGAGGTCGTGTCGATCATCGCCGGGGGCTTGGCGGGCGCGCCCGCGGTCCTCGTGTACGATGATGTCCAGAACGCGGAACGGCCCATCCAGACGTTGTTCACGGGCCTGCGGGCCGCCCTGGACGGCGTGGCGGGGGTGAAGCTGATCGTGGCGGGGCGCCGCATCCCGCCGTTCTACGACCGCCGAGACGTGCGGGTCCGGGGGACCGTCCACGAGATGCCCCTGGCGGGGCTTGACCTCGAGTCGAGCGCGCAGCTCTTGGACGTTCGGAACCTCGCGCTCGCTCGGGACGAAACGGAAGCCCTGCATCGGCTGACGCGGGGGCACCCGTTGTTCCTGGAGCTCGTGGACTCGGGCTCGCTGTCCCAGGCGAAGGACGTCCACAAGTACCTCGAGGAAGAGTTGCTCGCCCGCATCACGGACGCCGAGGCGAAGGTCCTCACGATCGCGTCCGTGTTCCGGTATCCCGTGCACGCGGACGGCCTCTTCGCGGACGACGCCGTCCACGCGGCGACGGTCCGCGGACTCGTGGACCAGTCCCTCCTCCGGGAGGTCGCCTCGCACGTGTACGAGGTCCACGACGCGCTCCGGATGTTTTTCCATGAGCTGATGACGCCGATCGAGCGGCGGCGGTATCATCGGTGGGCCGCACAGTTCTTGCTTTCCCGCCCCGACGGGGACTCGCTCGAAGCGCTATACCATCTCGTCGAAGGAGAGGAGACCACGGGGGCGGCGCGATTGGCGGTGAAGGACGGCCGCGCGATTCTCCGGAACGGCCGGTCGGAGGAACTCCTCCGGCTCCTCGAGAGGTTGCTCCCGACCGTCGAAGACCTCGCGCAATCCGCGGAGCTCCGACTCCTGAAGGCGCACATCCTCAACGTCCGAGGGGAGCTCGACCAGGCGGTCGGTCTGTATGGGGAGATCCTGCTGCTTCCGGACGAGCCTGCTCTGCAGATCAAGGTCGCCGAGGCGCACCGCTTCCTCGGAGACATCCTTCGCCGTCAGAATCGGCAGGACGAAGCCGAGCAGCACCTCGAGGCGGCCCTGCGGCTCTATCGATCTCTTCAGAGTGAGAGTGGCCAGGCGGAGTCGCTGCTCTCGATGGGCCAACTCGCGGAGGATCGCGCCGACTACGCGCGGGCGGAGAAGTCGTATGAGAAAGCAATCGAGATCGCGCACGAGCTCCATATGGACGCCTTGGAGGCGGACCTCCACGACGCGTTCTCGCGCATTCTTGTGCCTCGAGGCGACTTTACAGGGGCTCTGGACCGGAAGCAGCGCGGGCTCGCGATTGCGGAGGGGCTGGCGGACTGGCACCTACAAGCACGCATGCGTGTCGCGATGGGGACAATCCTCTTCGAACTCAAGCGGTACGACGAGGCAATGAGAGCGTACGGCGAAGGCATCGAGACTGCGCGCAGGATTGGCGACCTTCGCATGCTTGCCTATGGATTGTACAACGCGGTTGGAACTCACATACGTCAGAACGAATTGATGCGCGCCGAGTCGTACCTTCGGGAATGCGAAGATCTCTTCCGCAGGCTCCGGGAACCCGTAATGGAGGCCCTTGTCCTCTATCGCCAGGGAACCCTGTACGAAATGCGGGGGAAGTGGCAACTCGCGAAACACAACTTCCGAATTGCGCTGTCGGCGTTGAGCGATGGTGGCCACGATATGGACTTCGCGCGGACGGCGATTCACGCGTCCTTCTACTTTACGAAGAACGGTGAGAGGGCCAACGCGTTGGCTCTCCTCGAGCAGGCTCAGGTGGTCGGCAAACGCATACGAGCGCCGGGGATCGTGGGCGACGCCGAACGGAACTTGGCGGAGATTCTCCGAGTGGAGAAGGATTCGCCGTCGGGCAGAACCACACCTGAGAGGGCGAGTTTCTCCTAGGAGTCTTCAGTTGGGGCTCTTTGGCGGGAGATCGGGATCCATGTGGGCGACACCTCCGGAGCCGAACGGAGGCCGCCCGCTCTTGAAGATATCAAGAACATGTTCCGGTTTTCGGGACCAGAGCGGTCTCGGTAAGAGCATAAACATTTAGGGGCCACAGCAGGTGCCGACGCGTGTTCGAGGTCCTCGCGCGATCCGGGATGGCCAGGGCGGGCACATGGACGGTTGCGGGCCGCCCGGTCGGAACCCCGAACGTCGCGTTCGCGGTCACGCGCCGTCACGCGGCGCCCGCGTTCGCGGACCTCCTGCTGAGCGAGACCCCGCTTGCGGACGTCCGGCCCACGTTCCTCGACCGCGGGAGCATCTTCCGCTCTCGGCCGGGGGAGGGACCCCTCGCGATCCCGCCGGACGCCGCCAAACCGTCCTCCCTGCCGGACCTCGAACGGCCCGCGGCCGAGGCCGCCCCGGTCGTGGTCGCGACCACCGCCAAGGACGTCGAGGCGCACCCGGAGGCCGAGGTCGTCCTGATCGGGGACGCGGTCGCGTACCTCCGGCGACCGAAGGCGTTCGTGGCGGCGACGATCGAGCTGCGGCGCGCGATGGGGTATGCCCGTCTTCTGTACGCGCCGGGGTTGGCGGTTCCGAGCAACCTCGTGATCCTCGTCTATTGCGGCGTCGACCTCGTGGACTCCACCCGCCTCCTGCTCGAGTCCACGCTCCGGCGGTTCCACACGGCCGATGCGTTCTGGGCGGTGGAGGCGGTCACCCCCGACGCATGCACCTGCCCTGCGTGCGCCGCCAACGGGGCGGGGAAGGACCTCGAGGGGCACAACACCCGCGCGCTCCTCGCGGAAGCCCGGTACGCCGCCATGGCCATCCGCGAAGGCCGCCTTCGCGAACTCGCGGAGCGCCGGGCGGTCACGGACCCGTGGTCCACCGCCGTGCTGCGCGAGCTGGACCTACGCCACGCCGAATGGCAGGAGTACCACGCGCCGGTCGCCGGCGGCCCCGTCCTCGCGTACGCGCCCCAGTCCCTGTGGCGGCCCGAGGTGCTCCGGTTCCGGCGCCGCCTCGTGGAACGGCACGCGAAGCCGCCGAGTGCGCGCGTGCTCCTCCTGCTCCCGTGCTCCGCGCGGAAACCCTACGGCGAGTCACGGACGCATCGACGGTTCCGGGAGGCGGTGTGGCGGTCCGAGAACCCGCACGCGGTCCACGAGGTGATCGTGACCTCCCCGTTCGGGATCGTGCCGCGGGAGCTCGAGCGCGTGTATCCGGTCGCGCACTACGACGTGCCCGTGACCGGGGACTGGAGCCGGGACGAGGTCGCCGTGCTCCAGGGGGACCTGCGCGCGTACCTCGAGCGGAACCGGTACGACGCGGTGATCGCGCACCTCGTGACGGAGGCGCCGTTCGTGCGCGAGGTGGTCTCCGACGCGGTGTTCACCGCCAAGGAGCGGACGACGGAGGACGACTCGCTGGAGGCGCTCGCCGCCGCGTTGCGCGAGGCCGTTCGGTCCGTCGCCGCCGTTGGAGCGAAGGAGCGCATGCGGGAGGACCTCCGGAACTTGGCGGCGTTCCAGTTCGGTCCCGCGGGCCTCGCCCTCGTGGAGGACGCCGCGATCCGCGGGCGCTCCCCGTACGTGCGGCTGTTCCAGGGTGGGACGCAGGTCGGCATGGTCACGGACCTCGGGAAGATCTCCCTCACGCTCGAGGGGGGACGCCTCCTCTCCGAGCGGGACGCGCACTGGGTGGAGATCGAGGACTTCCATCCGGAGGGAAGCGTGTTCGCGGTCGGCGTGACGGGGGCGCACGAGGGCGTTCGAGTCGGGGACGAGGTCGTCGTCCGTCACGGGCGCGATGTGCGCGCGGTGGGCGTGGCGGCGATGAACCCGCGGGAGATGGTCGACATGAAGCGCGGCGAGGCGGTGAAGGTCCGACACCGATCCCCCAGGAAGCTTTTATAGCGACGCCCCTCATGCCGCGCCCGATGGCCCTCGACGTCCTCACCGCCGTCGGAGGCGCGCTCATCGTCTTCTTCCTCCTCCTCGGCGCACTGTACCTGATCGACCCCACGATCTCGGAGAAGCTGTGGCTCGGCGTCCTGTTCATCCTCGTCGGCGTCACGATCATGTTCGGCATCGCCGGCGCGTGGGACCTGGGTGTGATCATCGTTGGCGCGATCGCCGCGCTGATCATCCGCGTCGTCCTCGACCGGATGGGCGTCGCCCAGACGTAGATCCGGCCACGTTCACCGCCGACGCGGCGTGACCCTCCGACAGCGGAGTACTTTCGCTCCCCTCTCCCCCGCTCAGCGCCAAATCCCACCCAAGCCTACGCCGGTTCCGAGGACGAACATGATCGCAATCGCGCATGAACCGGATCCGTGCGGGTGGGAGGACGTGTACCGCGCGTACGGGTGCCCCGTCGAGTTCGAGGACGAGCTCGACGATGACGATTAGCTGGCTCCGAAAACCATCCCGATGGGCGGGGGTTCCTCCGACTCGCCGCCTGTCACCCTTTTTGCTCCGAAGGTTGAAGATGAGCAGGCAGTTCCCTCGCGATGCGCAGGTGTCATCTAGTCTGGTCAGGATACAGGCCTTCCAAGCCTGATGCCCGGGTTCGAATCCCGGTACCTGCATGGGAACGACGAATCATCCAGGGATAGAGAACGGACCGGAACCCTTTTGAGGAGACGAGCCCCTTCGCGAGCCATGACGTCGCACGGGAGCGGGGGGCTCCCGACCCCGCCCTCATCTCATCGCGCCCACCGGAGCCGAGCCATGACCATTCGGGTTGTCTTCTTCGCAGCGAGTGTGCTCACCGCGTCGCTCGCGGTGGCTGGTCCGATCGGAGAGCCTGGCCTCCCGGTTGCGGGACTCGTTGATCCGCCCGTGGGGCCGCAGGGAGACCCCAGCCAGCCCGGGTTGGAAGGCCCGGAAGACGACCCGGGACTTGCGGATTCGCAAGATCCGATGGATTCGCAGAGCGGGGAATCCGTCCGCCCGGCATCTGCGGTCGCCACACTTGACAGCGAGGGTGGCGTTGGGCGATTCCCCTCGATCGCGATCGGCTCGGACGGCTTCGGCCTCATCAGCTATTTCGACGAAGGGAACGCGGACCTCAAGGTCGCCCACTGTGTGGACGTCGCGTGCTCCACGGCCGAGCTGACGACGCTCGACAGCGCGGACGCGGTCGGGTGGTACACGTCACTCGCAATCGGCTCGGACGGCCTCGGCCTGATCAGCTACGCCGACGCGACAAACGACGACCTCAAGGTCGCCCACTGTGTGGACGTACCGTGCAGCGAGGCTACAACCGCAACGATCGACGTCACGGGCGGGTCCTATAGCTCGATCGCGATCGGCTCGGACGGGCTCGGCTTGATCAGTTACATGGACGCCAACAACATGAAACTCCTGGTCGCCCACTGTCTGGATGTAGCCTGCACGGGGGCCGTGGTGACGAGAATTGACAATGCGGGCTACGTCGGGGGATACATTTCTCTGGCGATCGGGTCGGACGGGCTCGGGCTCATCAGCTACCTCGGCTATCCCGGCGGCCTCATGGTGGCCCATTGCCTGGACGTCGCGTGCTCCGGGGCGACCGTGACGACCGTCGACGGCGCCGGACACTGGACCTCGATCACGATCGGCTCGGACGGCCTCGGCTTGATCAGCTACATGGACATGCCGGACGGGGGGATCAAGGTCGCCCATTGCCTGGACATCACGTGTACCACGGCCACGGTGGCGGTGCTTGACAGCACCCTCGGGGAATATTCCTCCATCACGATCGGTCCCGACGGGCTCCCCCAGGTTGCGCTCTGCGACGGTGCAGACGCGGTCACGGCCCTCAAGGTCGCGTACTGCGCGAACCCTGCCTGCACCGAGGCTGCCATTGTGACCGTCGACAATGCCGCCAACGTTGGGACCTACCCCTCGATCACGATCGCTTCGGACGGGTTCGGCCTGATCGCCTACAACGACGAGACGAACAACGATCTGAAGGTCGCGCACCTCTCGAACGGTCCGTCATTTCATGCTTCCGCACTCCCGTGACGTGTTCCCTCTGCAGTCGGCAAGCGGCGGCAGTCCAGATATGGGGTAATCCGGAGTGAGGACGTCCCGCGGGCGGAAGTGTTCTCTCGGATGCCGTCGCTCTCGTTCGGACGCGAAGGTGTCATCTGGACATTACGGGGTTCCGCCTGTCGATGCTCGTACGCAAGGACCGTTGCAACGGCGTCCCGGAGGAGGGACACTTCCTTGCCGGTTCCGTCTGGCTCCTGGGACGACTCACGTCCGTCCGCACGGACACGACGCGCTACCCCGAGTGATGAATCGTGGGCGGATCGAGGGAGTGCACTCGGTGTGATGTCCGACAAATGGCTGACCGAAGGGTATAAATCGAGAGAGTCGGCTACGGCGCGTCGCAGAAGGGATAGGGATGGGACCCCTCCGAGGCCTGTTCAATCGTGAGAGCCGGCTCCTCGCCCGGGCCCGGCGGCTCGAGGACCACGCCCGCGAGCTGTATAGCCGATCCCCCGACGAGCGGGCGGCGGTCCAGTTCCTCCGGACTCTCGAGTACCTGGAGCAGACGGCGGGGTCGATCGCGCGATTCCGCGGGGAATACGCGACGTCGTTCGCCCTCGTGGGTTCGGCCCTGTACCATCTCGGCCACGTCGCGGAATCCGAACGCGCGATGACGGCCTCCCTGCAATTCCAACCCACGAACCCCGATGCCCTCAACGGGTTCGGCCTCATCCTCGCGGGTCGCGGCGAAGCGGACCGTGCGCTCGCGTGTTTCGACCAGGCCCTTCGCGAGGAGCCCGCGCGCACGGACGTCTGGGGGAACCGGGGGGACGTGCTGCACGCGATCGGGCGGACGGACGAGGCGGTCGGGAGCTGGGCCCGCGTCCTCGCCCTCGACGGGCGCGACGTGGAGACGTACGAGAGGATCCTGCGCGTCCGACCCGCGGACGCGGACCTCTGGCTCCGGAAGGCGGACGCGCTCCGGGCGATGGATCGACTCGAGGAGGCGCTCGCCGCCTACGACCGTGTCGTCGGGATCGACCCCAGCAACACCGCGGGTTGGCGGGGCCGGGCGGACGTGCTCCTCCGATCCCGCCAAGTGGACCGGGCGTTGCCGGCCATCGAGAAGGCGCTGGAGGTCGACGACCGGGACTCGTCCCTCTGGCGGGAGCGCGGCGCGATCTACCGGGCGATGGGGCGAACGCCCGACGCGCTCGCCTCGTACGAGGCCGCGATCGAGCGGAACCCCGAGGATGCGGACGCGTGGCGGGAGAAGGCCGCGATCCTCGCGGACGATCGGAAGTACGACGTGGCGGTGGAGGCCTTCGGCACCGTCCTCAAGCTCCTGCCCTCCGACCCGGTGGCGCTGCGAGGGCGAAAGAAGTCCCTCCTCGACCTGGCGGACTGGCCGCGGGCGATCGGCGCGTGCGACGCCCTGCTGGCGGCGGAGCCCGAGGACCTCGACACCCTGCGGGACCGTGGCAGCATCCTCGTGCGCCTCGAGCGGAAGGCGGAGGCCGTGGACGCGTGGGACGCCGTCCTCGCGAAGGCGCCTGCGGACGTGGCGGCACTCCAGGCGAAGTCCATCCTCCTGAAGGACCTCGGGAGGTGGGCGGACCTGAACGCGACGGGCGACGCGATCCTCCGGCTCGCCAAGCACGACGCCCGCGCACTCAAGGACAAGGGGCTCGCGTTCCGCATGACGGGAGACCCGGACCGCGGGCTGAAGGCGTTCGAGGCCGCGCTCGCCCTCGACGCGGAGGACCTCGAGGCGCTCCGCGGGAAGCGCGACTGCCTGAAGGGGAAGGGCCACCCAAAGCAAGTCGTGCGCGTGACCCACGAGATCCTCGCCTTGGACCCCGCGGACCTCTCGTCGTGGCTCGACCACGCCACCGGCCTGGAATCCCTCAGCGAATGGACGGAGGCGCTCGCGGCGTACGACCGCGCCGTCACGTTGTCCCCGACGGACGCGTACGCGTGGTACCGCCGCGGGGACGTGCTGGTCCGCCTCGCGCGCTTCGCCGACGCGATCCCCTCCTACCGCCACGCGATCCGGGCGAACCCCGGGGATGCGGCGGCGTGGTACGGCCTCGGCACCGCGCTCGGACAGACCGGGATGTTCGCGGAGGCGGTGGATGCGTACGAGGCGTGCCTCGGGCTCGCCCCCGGGGACCGGCGCGCCTGGTTCGGCAAAGGGCTTGCGCTCGAGGGGGCGAAGCGGTACGAGGAGGCCGTGACGGCGTACGACCGCGCGATCCAGATCGACGCGCGGGACGCCTGCGTGTGGTTCTCCCGCGGCGCCGCGCTCGCGTGGCTCGGGCGGCACGAGGAGGCCGTGGACGCCTTCGACCGGGCGGTCGGGCTGGACCCCGGCAACGCCGTCTACGCGGTCCGCAAAGGGGAGACCCTCCTCAAGGTGGGCCGCCATGAGGAGGCGCTGCTCGTGTTCGACGGCGCGCTGCGGGACCACCCCGCGGACTTCGGAGCGCTCGACGGGCGGAAGCAGGCGCTCGAGCTCCTCCGGCGGGCGGACGAGGCGTATGCGGTCACCGGCGAGATCGTGGCGGTGCACGCGCACGACGCGGCGGCGTGGAGGGAACGCGCCCGCCTCGGGCTCTCGACGGGGAAGGCGAAGGAGGCCCTGGCCGCGATCAACAAGGCGA
>Ga0209521_10000039_pt1 | contig 71034 bp, 66 predicted proteins | sample Rifsed19ft4_FD_184016 | JGI IMG/M metagenome (GOLD analysis project Ga0209521, IMG submission 184016) | Soil microbial communities from Rifle, Colorado, USA - sediment 19ft 4 (version 2) | ecosystem: Environmental > Terrestrial > Deep subsurface > Rock core/Sediment | place: Rifle, Colorado...
GATGAATGTCTACGTGGTCAACTGGCAGGGGATAGTATACTGGCTGGTAGGGGCTCTTGTGCTTGCGACCCTGGCAAGTATCCTGCCTGCATGGAGAGCAATGCGCCTGACTGTACGAGATTCACTTGCCTATGAATAATAAGGTATTGAGTAGTAAGTTATCTGCAACATAACTGCGACACAATAATGGACCCATTCCTTTAGAGGAGCGGGTCCATCTTTAAAGAGTAATAAAATAAAAAATATTGGAGGTAAATTAGTTTTGCAAACTGCTAGCCTGAGGTCGGATTGTTTTCTAATTGGAATTGTCCTCCACCTGCCGATTTTGCCCTATACAAGGCAGCGTCAGCAAGAGAGAGGAGCCGCCCGGCTTTCTTACCATCCAAGGGGTATGAAGCGATACCTATACTCAGCGTGATAGTCAGTTTGTTTCCGTTTGGTGCCGTAAAAATATTCTTCTTTAGATTATCCAGGATTCTCTCTGAAGTATGAGCTGCGCCTGAAGCATCAGTCTCCGGAAGAATAACGGCAAACTCATCTCCTCCATATCTTCCGACCAGATCTATCTCACGGCATGATTTCAGGATAGCCCTGGCTACGGTACGGATAACCTCATCACCCGATGAATGACCATACTTATCATTAAATAATTTAAATTTATCAATATCGATCATCAAGACAGATACTTGCCTGTTGAAACGGTGTGCTCGGACCAATTCTATCTGTAAGTGTTCATCAATATAGCGTCTGTTCCAAACCCCTGTCAGTGGATCGGTGGTTGCCAGCAGTTTGGTTTCTTCATAAAGGCGGGAGTTCTCGACAGCAAGGGCTGCCTGGTCGGCAAGGAGAGAGATTAAATTACATTCTTCCTTACTAAATGTGTGGGACTTAAGAAAAACCAGATTAAGAACACCGGTTAATCCCCATTTTCCTTTTAGAGGAAATCCGGCAACCGATTGTACGCCCCATTTTCGTGCATTGGGCGTGCAATAAAGAGGATGGTCGGCTGCTTTCTCGATAACCACGGGCTTTTGTGTCTTGGAGACAAGAGCGGTAAGTCCTGTCTTCCTGGGCCAGGTTACCGGAGGTTTCCTGGCTTTTGATATCCAGGCAGCGGCACGCTCTGTGAATTTATCGGTTTTTGGGTCAAGGGAGAATATATGGACATAGTCTCCGTTTGTAAGTTCCAGAGTACTTTCTGCTATACTGTGAAGAAGGTTAGAGAGATCTAACGAAGAGGTCAACTTCACTCCTATTTGTTGAAGGGTTGTCATCTCCCTAAGGTGTCTTTGCGTCTCGTTATATAATCTAGCGTTCTCGATAGCAATGGCCGCATAGTTGGCAATGGCAGATAGAAGTTCAATAGACCGAATACTGTATAAATCCTTATGTTTGTAACTTTGAATTGCCAGAACACCGATAACAGCAGTGCCATAGATAATAGGAACTCCAACATAGTTTCTTGCTCTTTTGTCTCCGGTGATAATGCCCAATCTGTCATATATTTCCTTTGGTTCTCCATGTATAAGGAGGGGCTTTTTTGTTCGGATTACATATTCCGTTCGGCCATTGCCGAGTTTACGGCGTTTTTCCCCCTGAAATCGTGGTTTTCCATGCAGAAGGTTTATAACGTTATACAATTCTTCTTTTTCCCGGTCATATAGAGCGATATAAAAATCGGAGATTTCTATAACTCTGCAGGCTTGTTTATAGATCAGTCCCCAGAGCTCATCAAGCTTTATGGTAGAGGTGATGGCACTTCCGATCTCATTCAGGGTAGAGAGTTCCAGAATTCGGTGTTCCAGTCTATCATCAACGTCTTTGCATTTTTTAATATTTTGGTTCATACTCACGAATCCTCCGCGTTTCTACTGTATCTCCGTAAGTGGATTTTAATCATTAAAATCCAGTAGATATTATACTATTTTAGTGGGATAATTACACCAGAGCGTCTATTATTATTAAAGATGTCGATAAACTACTAATATAGAATATGTAAATTCCCGTCACCTAACAAATAAAAATATTTGCCAAAAACTTATCGCCATACGATAATTTAACAATACTGTAAATATTTAGACTTATTAAATTAATGGATATAAGAAATAATAATTTGTATGACGTTATTACCATAGGTTCTAATAATATCGATGCATTTATCTATACAGATAAATCCCAGTCCATATTCATAAAAACAAAAAGCGGTGAGGAAAGTTTCATATCCTATCCTGTGGGGGCAAAGCTTCTTATAAACGATCTTCATTTCTTTACAGGCGGAGGTGGCACCAATTCGGCGGTCGCACTTTCACGGCTGGGACTTAAGGTGGCCTATATAGGAAAAGTCGGAAATGATCAGAACGGCCAGAGAATTTTAGACGAATTAAAAAAGGAAAAGGTGGAATTCCTGGGTTCTGTCAGCAGGGATTCAAGAAAGAAGACTGGGTATTCCGTGATTCTGGACAGTCTGGAGAAAAAAAGAACCATACTCTCGTATAAAGGAGTCAATGATTATCTGGACTACTCCGAGATAGATATTGGGAAGGTAAAGACAAAGTGGTTCTATGTCTCCAGTATGATTGGTAAATCTTTTGAAACAATAGAAAAAATGGCGGATTTCGCTTCTAAAAATAATATAAAAATACTATTTAATCCAAGCAATTATCTCAGCGAAAAAGGTAAAGGATATCTAAAGAAAATACTGGAAAATACAAAAATTCTAATACTGAACAAAGAAGAGGCGGAACTTCTGGTGGGGCACGGTGAGATTGCTGAAATAATTTCCGCCTTAAAGGAGCTGGGACCGGATATAGTCATGGTCACCGATGAAGAAAACCCTGCTTTTGGTCAGGATGATAAAAATATTTATTATAAAGTATTTCCATACGATATCAGAGTTGTAGAGGCGACAGGAGCCGGAGACAGCTTTGCCTCATCTTTTCTTGCCGGAATTATTAAGACAGGAGATATGGAATTTTCGCTAAAGCTTGCCATCGTAAATTCTCATTCCGTACTGCGCTTTAAAGGTGCAAAAAGAAAACTTCTGACATATGAAGAGGCACTGGCGGAAATAGACAAGAAAAAAATAGTTGTGGAAAAGAAAAAAAGTTTGACTGTGCCATAATTGCCACTTCTTTCATTGATAAAATGGAATGATTGAGATAAAATTTTTATATTATAATTTTATCCAGAGAGCCCAAATATGAAAAAAATCTTTTCACTTTCCGTGGTTGTATTTTTGGCTGCTTTCCTGCTTAATTTTCTTTTTGTCTTCCCGATTGCTGCGCAGGATGAATTTCTAGCTCCCACCGGAGTAGAAGCTGAATTGATTTATGTTCCATATCCCGTGGATATTGTCGTTGATGGGAACTTAAGCGACTGGGGAAATATCGAAAAATTTATAATAGAGACAGGTCCGTATACGACAGGGGATCCGGAGAATAACGGACAATTTACTTTTTCCATCTGTGCCGATCTGGAAAATATTTATGTCAGCATGACGATGCCGGATCAGAACATTATAGCAGGTCAGCATGGTACGAATTTCTGGAACGAGGACTCTTTTGAATTTTTTCTTAATCTTACAGAAAACCTGGATATCACTCAATATATAGAAGGCATAGTCCAGGTCAATGTGGATGCAACAAATCTGGGAAGTAACGATCCCAATGCTCTTTCGATGAGCGGTACCCGTTTCGTGGAGGAGAACAATATTGTTACAGGGTATGCTTTTTATACAGATAATGGCTGGGGTATTGAAGTAGCTTTCAGCCTGGAAAAATATATTACACCTTCTCATGGTTTGACAATCGGACTGCAATTTCAGGCCAATGGCGCCACAGAAGCCGACAGGAATTCCAAACTGGTATGGTCCAAATATGATGTTGAAGATAATTCCTGGCAGAATCCCGGTCTCTTCGGAACAGGCGTTTTCTATGAAATTGGCCAACCGGATATACCTGAACCTGCCGAAAGGGATATTCCCGAAATTGTAGAAAAGGTAACCGTTCCCCTGGAAGATCTTCCCCTTTTAAGAGTTAATCAGGTCGGATATTACCCCGATGCACAAAAGACTGCGATTCTGGTGACCAGAGGCGAAGATCCTCTTCTATGGGATCTGATTGATTCCGAAGGAAACATTGTCGCAAGCGGAGAAACGGAATTCATAGGATATGACAGCAAGTCATGGGATTATTTGCATCGCATCGATTTTTCCGGATTTACTAACATTGGAGCCGGTTTTATACTTAAAGTTGGTTCCATCGAGAGTTTCCCATTCGATATAGCAGAAGATATTTACCATCAATTAAAAACAGATGCCCTTCACTATTATTATTACAGCCGTATAGGAATACCGCTGGAGCAGGAGTATGCAGGGGAACAGTATGTACGTAATGCATTCTACAGCTCGGACAGTAGTGTCACTCCTTTTGCAGGAACGGATTCTGTTGGTAACGTCTGGCCGGAGAGAGATTACACACTGGATGCCGGCAGGGGCTGGATGGATGCAGGAGACTATGGAAAGTATGTTGTAAACGGAAGCATCACATCATGGACACTTCTTAACCTTTACGAGAGGAATCCGGAAAATTTTGCGGACGGTTCTATGAAAATTCCTGAAAACGGGAATGGAATACCGGACATCCTGGACGAAGTCAAATGGGAGATGGATTTTATGCTGGGAATGCAGGTTCCCGATGGCCAGCCCGATGCCGGTATGGTTCACCATAAACTTCACGAACCGGCATGGTCCTCTTTGCCATATGTGGCACCTGAAAGCACAGAAGACAGATTTGTTTACGTGCCTTCAACTGCTGCCACTCTGGACATGGCTGCCGCTGCTGCAATGTTCTCCCGCCTCATAGCTCCTTACGATGAGGAGTCAGCCTCAAGGTGTATAGAAGCTGCAGAAAAAGCATGGCTGGCCGCAAACAACAATCCTGTTTTTACTTACGGGAATATACCGGGAGATGGGGGAGGCAACTATGATGATGGTTCCATAAGTGATGAAATGATATGGGCAGCTTCCGAACTGTTCATTACCACGGGAAAGACTGAATATCTCGAAGTGATCGAAAATAATATGAATCCCTTGAGACCAAATAATCTGCTTTTGAATAACGATTTTGCCATGTCCTGGGATAGTGTTGGCGGCCTGGGAATGCTTTCGCTTTTTACTTCCGAGGATTATCTCGATAAAAATATTATCCAGTTCATAAAGGATAGGATAATAGAAAGTGCAGATATATATGTAAGGCAGGCAAGTCTGGATAAATATTCTGCACCAATGGTCAATTATTACTGGGGATCGAATTCCCAGATTTTAAATAAGATGATTGTCATTGGCTATGCCTATGATATTTCGGAAGACAATATCTATCTTAATACGATCACGACAGCCATGGATTATATACTCGGACGGAACGCTGTATGCAAGAGTTTTATTTCAGGTTATGGCGAAAATCCGATGAATTATCCGCATCATAGATGGTGGGGGAACAATCCTGCCTCGGAACTTCCGCCGCCTCCTCCCGGAGCTATTGCCGGAGGAGTAAATCAGGAAGCAAATGATGATGGCGTAAACTATTTCGCAGGCAATGTCGGGCCCACAAAAAGATATATAGATGATGCGAAATCATATTCCACAAATGAAGTGGCAATAAACTGGAATGCACCTCTTGTCTGGGTCACATCATTTATGGATGAAAAAAATAATAACGGGTCCGGTGTGACTATAATACGTGCCGGAGGAAATAAGATGGATTATACGATGTATATCAATATAGCTGTTGCGGCTGCGGTCCTGCTGCTGGTTATATGGTTAGCTGTAAGCCCGCTTTTAGGGAAAAGAAACAGAAAATAATCGTGCAGGTATTTGCAGATATTATACTGTCAGCGGAAATAAAATTGTTTTTTAAAGAAATTGCAGCAATTTTATTTTCAAAATTGTCCAATTATCACATATAATATGGACTGTATGTAAGATGCATCGATAGGTTTGTACCAGTGCTATAATATCCGTTAATTATAAGGAGGTTCAAAGTGGCTGTAAATAAAGGTAATAGAAGCCCGGTAGAAAGTTTTGGTGATATGGTCAAAGAATTCGGTGAAGCTATCAGTAAAATATTCAGTGATCCGGAATTGAAGAAAAAGGCAAAGGATTTTGCAAAAAGCACAGAAGATTCCGCGAAGGCTTTTGGAAAAAGATTCAAGGATGAAGGAGTGAAAGAAAAATTCACAGATTTCGGAAAAGCGGCGCGGGATTTTGGTAAGGACGTGTCCGCTTATTTTAAAGATGATAAGGACAAAGATGAAGATATCAGCCAAAAAGAATATGAATGGGAAAAGAACCTGAATGAGAAGATGAAAAAGTTCGGAGAAAAGACAAAAAAAGCCGGACAGGAACTTGGCAGCAAGATGGAAGAAGTGGGTGTTAAAGTAGATCGTTACTTCAAGGATTCAAGAGGCGGCAGAATAACCGGCTATAGCTTTGCCATAATGTGGAGTGTTGTTTTTCTTGTACTTTTTAATTTTTATAGTAAATATATAGCTTATTACAACTATGACGGAATATGGCACAGGCAGGAGCTTCTTACCGCAAATTTTAGTCAGTGGCTGCCAATCGTCACCGCGGCGCTTATTGCGTCAGTCATCGGGAATATCCTTTTGATTATTTATGATGGTTATTTCTTCCGTCAGATCGTCCGTATCGTCCTTAATCTGTTTGGACTGGCTGCGATCATTTCACTTCTTACCATATTCCCATTTGATTTTACGGTATTCCCGAGAGATTTAACCGGGATCTTAAATCCGATTGTTATTGTGGTTCTTATACTGGTTGTCATCGGAATAGGAATAGATACAATGGTAAGATTCGTAAAATTGATTGTTAATGCGGCAAAAGCTTCTTAAAGGAATTGCTTTAAAAATATATTTTTTTATGGATTTTTCAGTATGGAACAGGTAATTACCTGGTTAACAGAAGCTAATGATCCCTATGTGGAATATCTAACCCGAAAGAATATTCTCGGGGAAAAAGTCAATAAAAAAAACTCACCTGAAATCATCAATAATATAGCCAATCGTGAACCCGTCTCTATTATTCTTGATATGCAGAACAGAGAAGGCTGGTGGGGTTTGGATAACTATTCGTTCAATCCATTATATAAGAATACATTCTGGCAGCTGTATTTTTTATCCATAATGGGAATCACAAAAAGAGTCAGTGGAATCGACAAAGCTGTCAGCCTTGTGGTAAGTCATATTCAAAAAGATAACGGTTCTTTCCTGTCAGACTCAAGATATTCAGGGAACTTATGCTGTATGGAGGGGATTTCTCTGGAAATGCTTCTCCGTCTTGGATATATCGACCATGATTTCACAAAGAGGGGTATTGATTTTATAAATAACATGGTATATAGAGAATCCTTCAGGTGTAGATACAGGCAGAATTTAAGATGTCCCTGGGGTGCCATAAAAATCCTAAAGGCATATAATTTGATACCGGATAAATATATCGATTTGAAAACGGAGTCAACCAAAAAGAAAGCCCTGGATTTTTTGGTCAAATACGATATTGTCGAAGCCGCCTACCCCCGTAAGAAAAATAAAAGCAATCACTGGTTGATGTTTGGATTTCCAAGAGGTTATCAAAGCGACATACTGGAACTGGTTTCTGCTGTTGTGGATGCGGGGTGCGGCAAGGACAGCCGCAATGTTAAAAAGGCACTTGATTATATCCTATCAAAGAGACTTTCGGACGGGACATGGAAGATGGAATATTCACTAAACGGCAGGATGCTTGTCGATATAGAAAAAAAGAATAAGCCCAGTAAATGGATCACTTATTTTGCATTAAAAACTCTCTATAAAAGCAGATATTTAGAGAAAGAAAAATGAACCGTAAGGCCGGTAAAGTCAGCATCGTAAGATGCAAGGACTACGATAAAGAAAATCTAAAGGATGCCATCAAGAGGTGTGTCGGTCTTATAGGTGGTTTCGAAAAATTCCTGAAACCTCAAAGTAAAATATTATTGAAGCCAAACTTACTTTTATCCGCACCACCGGAGAGAGCCATAACAACCCATCCTTCATTTATTGAAGCTGTGATCGAAAATATTGTCGATATTACCGGTAAAAGTCAAAATATATTGATTGCCGATAGTTTTGGCCCTGCAACACCATATAACAAAAAAGGGATGGAAAAGATTTACGGCGCAACGGGAATCCTCGACATTGCAAAAAGAACGGGATGCAGGTTGAATTATTCTGCCGAATACGAATGCCTGTCCAATAAAAAAGGCCGGATTATAAAAAGAATAGAAGTCATAAAACCGGTGATCAAGGCTGATGTGATAATCAATCTTCCAAAATTCAAAACCCATAATCTTACTGTTATAAGCGGAGCCATAAAAAACATGTTCGGTATAATCCCCGGATTTACTAAAGTAGGATATCATCTGAGGTTTACCGATTTTGAAAAATTTGCGGGAATGCTCCTGGATATAATAAATTTTATCAAACCGACTTTAAATATTATGGATGGAGTATGGGGAATAGAAGGGGAAGGGCCGGGAAGAAGCGGAACTCCCAGAAATGTGGGATTGATACTGGCGGGCAGCGATTCAATTTCAATGGATATTATTATGAGTAGAATAATGAATATACCTGAAGCTATGAATCCTTTTATACAAGTATTGGAAAAATGGGATGCCGGGTCTTATGCGACCGCAGAGATAGAAGTAGCGGGAGAAAAGCTGTCAGATACGATAATATATGATTTTAAGATCCCCAAAAATATGGGCCAGAAGAAACTCATTAAGAATAATTTTATAAATACTTATATTTTGCCGTTTGTTAGGAATTCACTTAATCCCTATCTTTATATCGACTATGATAGGTGCAGTTTATGTATGACCTGCGCAAGTATCTGCCCGCAGAAATCGATTTCGTCAGTCAATAAAAAAATCAAGCTCAATCAGAGGACCTGCATCAGGTGCTTTTGCTGCAGTGAGATGTGCTCGGAAGGAGCCATCGGTATCAAATATCCATTTCTGGGGAATTTGATATTTAACCGGTTAGGGATGTCGGGCAAACTCAGCAAGAAAACAAAACATTGAATACACGTTAAAATTTTTTTATTTCAAAAAATATTAAAAAATCTTCATTATATGTATAATAAGAATATATTAAAAAGTCTTTCTTTAGACATAGGAGGTTTTTATGAGCAACAATGGGTCAGGAACCGTAAAAGGCATTTTTTTAGGATTTACTCTGGGATTTGTAGCAGGTGCTGTAACAGCATTACTTTTAACTACAAAAACCGGTGAGGAATTAAGGGGCGATATAAAAAGAATAGCCAGAGATCTTACTGATAAAGTCGAAGAGAAAGCCGGCAAGATTAAAAATATAACCAGAGATAAATACAACGAGATAGTAAATAGTGTTGTTGCAGGTTATAAAAAGATAAAAGACCTTACCGAAAAGGAAATAGAGTTCATTAAAAAAATAATAGCCGAGCAAAAAGATATAGCAAAATAACTATACTCTTATTTTTGATCGATCTCCGAATAATAATATTCAAAGCTATTGTCCCATCATAAGATTAATGTTCTTTACTATCATAAAACATCCTTCGGGATACTTATAATTCCGATATACGCGGCGGCAGCTATGGTCTTTAGCAGTATTTCCGTGGTGAGCAACTCGCTAAGGTTAAAGAGGTTAGCACTTAAATAAAGAAAGGAGATCGCAATGGCTAGAGCAATGAAAGTAATAATAATAGGTGCCGTAGCAGCAGGAACAGCTGCTGCTGTCAAAATAAGAAGACAGAGCGAAGATACAGAAATCGTCATATACGAAAAGGACAGGTACATATCATATGGAACATGCGGGCTGCCTTATTTCGTTTCGGGAGAGATAGAAAGTATAGAAGATTTGATAGAAAACACGACAGAACGTTTCGAAAAAAGATTTAACATCAGAGTAAATGTTTTTCATGAAGTGACTGATATAAAACCTGGAAAAAACCTGATAAGTTTGAAAGATTTAAAGACCGGAAGACAGTTCGATGACCGGTATGACAGGCTCATCATTACGACAGGATCTGTTCCTGTAAGATTAAAATTTGACGGGAAACTAATGGAAAATATTTTTGTTTTGAAGACTATCGATGATGCCGTGAATTTAAAGGATTATCTTGACAGGTTGGATAAAGAAAATAAGTCCGGCAAGAGTGCGCTGCTAATAGGCGCTGGTTTCATTGGACTTGAACTTCTCGATACATTTCTAAACAGAGGATATAAAATAAACATTGTCGAAAAGACTTCTCAGATACTCCCCATGTTTGATAATGAAATCATAGAATACCTGGAAAAATATTTAATGGAAAAGGGAATAAAATTACACAAAGAGGATGAAGTTTCGGGACTAGCGGAGGTGAGGGATGGCAGAGCTTTCTCCGCAGAGACTCTAAAGGGTAAAATAATAAAATCCGATATTATATTTCTGGCTGTGGGCACAAAGCCGGATGTAAAACTGGCACAGGATTGTGGAATAAAAATAGGAAAATCCGGCTATATAGCTGTCGATGAGTATATGAAAACAAATTTAGCAAATATTTATGCAGCAGGAGATTGCTGTGAATGCGAGAATAGGATTAGCGGCGTGAAGAGATCTTATAATCTAGCCGCCATTGCTGCAAGGCAGGGGAGGATTGCCGGCATTAATGCTGCCGGAGAAAAAGAGAAATTTTCAGGGAGTGTGGTCAACTCGATATTAAAAGTTCTGGATCTGGCGGTGGCGAAAGTGGGCCTGAGTTTTAAAGAAGCGGCAGCGATAGATAATGATGCCGATTTCGTAGAACTTCATAGATCATCCCATGCAGAGTATTATCCTGGAGCCGATATGATCCATATGATAATAGTTTTTAATAAAAACAGCGGCAAAATACTGGGATTCCAGGCTATAGGAAGAAGCGGAGTAGATAAAAGGACGGATGTCGTTTCTACTGCCATAAAAGGTGATTTAAAGATATGGGAACTTGCCGACCTGGATCTTGGTTATCATCCTGCTTATGGTTCCACAAGGGATTCTGTAAACATACTTGGGATGATAGCTGGAAATCTAAAAAAAGGTGAAGTCTTTACACTAAGCGTGGAGAAGCTAAAAGAAAAAATCAAAAATAAAGAAAACATAACCATTCTGGATGTGAGGACCATAGAGGAATATGAACGTGGCCATATAGATGGTGCAGTGCATATTTATATCGATGATCTCAGAAAGAATTTAGATAAACTGGATGCCGGAAGCGAGATAATAATATACTGCAGATCAGGTTACAGGGCTTATCAGTCATTCAGGATCCTTAAAAACATGGGTTTTAAAAACATAAAACTTTTAAATGGCTCATATCTGAGCTGGATAAGAAAAATCTGATAATAGTCTTCCGATAAGCAGCCTGAGACGTCTTTTTTCCCCTTTAATTTTTCTTAGTTTCCCTTAGTTTCTTTAGATCTGTATGAAGTCACTTTTACGAATTGAAGGATAATAAGCCCGCTTATAAGAAAGAATAATGTGCTCAGCAGGGCCATTCTCTGGTTTTTGGTAATAAAAGATATTATCCCAAAAGTTACCGGACCCAGAATGGAAGAAGCCTTTCCGCTTATTGAATAGAAACCAAAAAATTCCCCCTCCCTATCCCTGGGTATCAGAAACGACATGAGACTTCTGCTTGCTATAAGGGTCGATCCGGTGCATATAGCTGCAAGTATGTAGCCCACATAAAACACTGCTCTTATATTGAAAGTGGTCACGAGGATTATGATTGTTATCCACATGACGAGAGTTATTGTAATAGTTAGTTTAGAACCGATCTTATCGGTCAGCCAGCCAAAGAAAATAGAACTTATAATAGCGGGTATGTGTCCGAATATAAAAAGCATTATTATTTCAGTCAGTCCAAAATTTAATGTATCTTTGGCATATATTGCTACATAAAGGGCGAGGACGGAAAAAGCATTGCTGAATAGAAAATATGAAATCAGGAATTTGGTAAGGTCTTTATGCTTTCTTATATTTCTTAGAGTGCTTGCAAACTTTTTGAATCCATATGAAACATAAGAAGTTTTTATTTTTATGATGCTGGCGGCAGGGGAATCTTTTAGAAATATAAATGACGGCAATGAAAATAATAAAAAGAATATGGATGTAATAACAAATGTCAATTTAATGTTGAATAAGTTGGATGGCTCGATCCCTCCTCTCACAAAAGGATAGACAATCAGTAGAATGATCAGGCCCCCCAGATACCCTATCGAGAACCCAAATCCTGATACGATACCGGTGTTCTTTTTCGTAGAGAGCTGGGGAAGGAAAGAATTATAAAACATCATCGAAGTCTCATAAAAAATATTGGAGATTATAAACACGATTACGGCCCAAACTACCATCCCTTCCTTTAAAAAGAAAAGGAGCGAACTAAAAGAAACACATGCCAGTGTTAAAAAGGTTAAAAATTTATTTTTGGATCTTGAATTATCTGCAATTGCTCCAAATACAGGGGACAGCAGGGAAGCGATTATCATCGATGTACCGCTGGCAATTCCCCACATCAAATCTCCGAAGTTTCTGGAATAGATTTCCGGAGATGCAATTATACTGGTGAAATAAACGGGGAAAATTAAAGTGATTATCACCACTGCAAAAGAAGTGTTTGCAAGATCATAGAGTGCCCATGATATTACCGGAGGCTTGAAAAGTATTTTGATCGTATCTTTGAATTTATACTTCTTCATATATTTATTTAAGACCGGGATTCCAATATATTATCTTAAAAAAGTCAGGATTTTGCTATAGGTATTGATAATTTCTTAAATCAGTATTTGAGATAATCTGTATACGGCAGATAAGTCTCAAAAAGATATTACGATTAGTTGCAAATAAATTATCAGGGTAATATTATGGTATTTAGAATTGGTTTAGAAAAGTTAGGATTTAAATTGAAGGTATCAAATATAAGCTGGAAAATTGGTGGGGAAGCTGGTTTCGGAATAATGTCAACCGGAACTATCTTTTCAAAGATCTTTGCCAAAAAAGGATACAATGTTGTCGATAATAATGAATATCCTTCATTGATAAGAGGCGGGCACAACACTTACACCGTGAGGGTAAGTTCCAATGAGATTTTTTCAATCGATAAAGATATCAATATTCTGATTGCGCTGAACGAAGAGACCATAAAACTTCATCAGGAAGAAGTGACATACGGAGGGTATGTTATCTATGATGAAAATCATAGTGATATAGGGGAATTAAAAAAGGCCAGGAAAGATATCAATTACATTATGGTACCCTTTTCTAAAATAGTTGCTGAACTGGGAGTTCCCGGAGTCATGATCAATAATGTTTCACTTGGGGCTTCGGTTGCTTTGCTGAACTATGACCTGGAGGTATTAAAAAATATCATCAGAGATATGTTCGGGAGAAAAGGACCGGAAGTCGTGAGTTCTAATATCAAATCATCCGAATTTGGATACAAATATATAAAAGAGAAACTGAAAATAAATGCTTATGAACTTGAAATAGTAAAGCCCATAAGTAAAATGCTCCTTACAGGCAATGATGCAGTTTTTTTGGGAGCGGTCAGATCCGGTTGTAAATTTTATGCAGCTTATCCCATGACTCCTTCTACTTCGATACTTGAATCATTTGCATCTATCGAAAATGATTACAATATTGTGACCAAACATGCCGAAGATGAGATAGCAGTGATCAATATGGCTATAGGTGCTTCCTTTGCCGGGACAAGAGCAATGGTAGCGACATCGGGAGGCGGTTTTTCTCTCATGAACGAAGGATTAGGCAGTGCCGCTATAACTGAAACTCCTATTGTTGTCATATTGTGTCAGAGAGCCGCTCCTGCTACCGGTCTACCAACATGGTCCGAGCAGGGCGATATGTTATTTGCTATGCATTCCTCGCATGGTGAGTTTTTAAGAGTGGTGATGGCACCCGGCGATCCCGAAGAATGTTTTTATCTTACGGGAAAAGCGTTTAATCTTGCTGAGGTTTATCAGATCCCGGTTATTGTAATGCTTGATAAATATTTATCAGAAAACCATTTTTCATATGAAAAATTTGATTTTAAACTCGTAACGGCTGATAGGGGAAAGTTACTGGTAAAGAGTAAAGATATAGATGCAGGATACAAACGTTATCTTAATACCGAAGATGGCGTTTCTCCCCGTGTAGTAACAGGAATAGAAGGCGGGGTCCATATAGCCAACAGCGATGAACATGATGAGTATGGATATTCAGAAGACAGCGCCTTCAACAGGAAGATAATGGTAGATAAAAGATTCAGGAAAATAAAAAAGTTAATCGAGGAGATACCCCCTCCCAGGATCTACGGTCCTACGGATGCGGAGATCACAATCTGGAGCTGGGGATCATGCAAGGGGCCGATCCTGGAGGCTATGAATATATTGAATCAGAAAGAAAAGAAAGTAAATTTAATCCACTTTACATATCTATATCCGTTCGATGGTGAATCTATTGAGGGGATCATAGAGAAAAGTAATAAAAATGTAGTGGTCGAAAATAATAAGACGTCACAGCTTGCAAAGACCATAATGATGAATACCGGCCACAGGATAAAAAATAAAATTTTAAAATACAGTGGGCGGCAATTTCTGCCGAGCGAAATTGTCAACGGAATCGAACAAATAGAATAGAGTTTGAATTATTTATATGATGTAAATTTTTTACGGGTAACAAGATATGGATAGAAACGAAAGAAAATCTTTAAGAGAAATTTACGATTTAAAACCAGGGGATTTCAATACCGAAAGAAAGCCCACCTGGTGTCTGGGCTGCGGAAATTATGGAATCTGGAACACTATTAAAAAGACATTCGTAAAACTAAAACTTATGCCCCATGAAATTCTTATAGTCTATGGAATAGGATGTGCCGGCAATGGTACCAATTTTATCAAGACCTATGCATTTCATTCATTGCATGGAAGGGCCCTCCCCGTAGCAACAGGAGCAAAACTCGCGAATCATAAACTCAATGTAGTAATCATGGGGGGAGATGGCGACGGTGTCGGTATCGGGGGGAACCACTTTATACATACATGCAGAAGGAACCTTGATATGACATATATTCTGCATGATAACAAGATTTATGGACTCACCACAGGTCAGACTGCACCTACAAGCGACAGAGGTTTCAGAACTAAATCAACACCATCGGGAGCCCTGGAGAGACCGGTAAATCCTGTTGCGATGGCTCTTATATGCGGTGCCACTTTTGTAGCAAGGGGCTTTTCCGGAGACACAAAGCATCTTATGGATATAATGAAAAGAGCCATTAAGCACAAAGGATTTTCTTTTATAGAGGTCCTGCAGCCCTGCGTGACATTCAACAAAATAAATACATATGATTATTACAGGGACAGGATATACAAACTGGAAGAACTAAAAGATTACGACAGAAGCAGCCTGGATGAAGCTATAAAAAAATCTATAGAAGAAGAGAGAATACCCATAGGTATTTTTTACGAGGTTGATAGGCCGACATATGAAGATGGGCTGAAGCAAATAGAAAGAAAACCACTGGTAGATCATATGATAGCGGATGTAGACATCAATAGGCTTTTGAACAAATTCTACTAAAAATTTTTTATCCTTTAGCATAAAGTTTATCAATGAATAAGAATCCCACAGTCAAGAATAAAAGATTTAAACTGGTAGCCATATATGGCAGTCCCAGAAAACAAGGTAATACAGGAATACTAATGGATAAATTTCTTGAGGGCGCAATCTCCGCTGCTGCCGGTTCCGAAAAAGATTTAGAAATCAAAAAGATAATGACTGCAGATCTGAATATTTCTCCCTGCAGAGTATGCGGGAATTGTTCAAAAACCGGGGAATGCATCATCGATGATGATATGCAGGAAGTGTATAAAGAATTGATAGAAGCCGATTTTCTGGCAGTTTCATCTCCTGTTTTTTTTACCACTGTATCAGGATACCTTAAAGCACTGATCGACAGGTGCCAGAGATTCTGGTCCCTTAAATATGAACATAAAAAAAGGATAATCAAAGAAGATAGAAAAGGTATTTTTATAAGTACCGCAGGTTCTAATTCGGTTAATATCTTTGATTGCCCGAAAAAGGTGATCCGTGCTTTTTTTGATGTATTATATATTGATTATTTATGTGATTTTGTGTTTAATGACGTGGATAGAAAAGGAGATATTTTAAAAAATAAAGAATCTCAGGAGACTCTGTACAGATTTGGCAAAGAAAAACTTTTTGAACAGGGATAAGAAGATGAAAAAATATTTTATAATTATTACCACAATCATACTTATGACTTCTGTTGTCTTTCTTTTTTCAGGCTGTAAGGTATCAGGAAATGTTTCTTCTTCCGATGGTAATTTCACACTTACTGACCTGGAAGGGAATCCGGTATCCTTATCGGATTTTAAAGGAAATATAGTCGTATTGAATTTCTGGGCAACATGGTGTCCCCCATGCATAGAAGAGATTCCGGATTTTGTAAAGGTATTTAATGAGTTCAGGGACAAAGATGTCCAATTTATCGGAGTCTCGAATGAGGATATTTCCACATTAAAAAGATTTGCAGCTGATTATGGTATAAATTATCCGATCTTAGTCGATGATAAAAATATCATGGCAATCTGGGGAATACGTGCAATTCCCACTACCTTTGTATTTGACAGAGATGGGCGGATTGTTTTCGAAAATGTCGGAATGATGACCAGAGAGCAAATTAGAAATGTTATTGAAAATGTACTTTAGATGTTAGGGATTAGTTTACTTTCTGCTTTTGTTGCAGGAATACTGGCATTCATTTCTCCCTGTATTTTACCGATAATCCCGGTCTACCTGAGCATGATGTCGGGCAGGGTAATACATAGAAATGATAAGATAAAAATTTCGGAACGGCTTTATCTTTTGATAAACAGCATATTGTTCGTTCTGGGGTTTTCACTGGTTTTCATAGCTCTGGGTTCGACCGCTACTTTCATAGGCCGCATTCTAAAAGAATATTCCGGTATCATTTCAAGAATCGGCGGGGGTATACTGATAATATTCGGTTTGCAGTACGCAGGTCTTTTCAGGGTTCCGTTTTTGAATATAGAAAGAAGATTTAAAATGCCGTCTTCATTGAAATCAGGTTACGCAGGTTCTTTTGTGATAGGAATAATATTTTCTTTCGGATGGATCCCATGTGTGGGAATGATATTATCGGGTATATTGCTGCTGGCAAGCAAGCTTGGAACCCTGCTAAAGGGGATGCTGCTTCTTGGGAGTTTTTCGCTGGGTCTGGGAATTCCTTTTATACTTGCCGGAATATTTATAAGTTTTTTTTCCAGTTTCTTAAAAAAAATAAACAAGCATCTTAATATTGTATCCATTGTTTCAGGGGTCTTTCTTGTGGCCCTGGGTATTATTTTTATTACGGATTCAATGGATTGGGTGGTAGGATTTTTATCCAGGTATCTGCCGTTTTTAAATAAAATTAATTTTTAAATAAATTTTTGCCTGGATTTATGTTAAAATCTTAAATATTTACTATTTTGTTTTAGATAGGATAACGACAATCAATAATATCAAATTCGAGTTTTAGGAGGATGTTTTGAATATAGATCCGATTGCATTCAGTCTATTTGGATTCGAAATAAGATGGTATGGGATATTAACTGCGCTGGCACTGATCATAGGTTTTACTGTTGTGTATTTTATTGCAAAGTACAGGGATCAGAAAGCAGAGGAAGTCTTAAATTTTGCGCCTTTTGCGGTAGTATCTTCGGTTCTTTTTGCAAGGCTGCTTCATGTGGCAGTAAACTGGTCTTACTATGCAGATAATCCGCTTTATATTTTTGCCTTCAGAAGGGGCGGGCTTGCCATACAGGGAGCAATGATAGGGGGTGTAATAGCCCTTATCGTATTCTGTAAGGTAAGGAAACTTGATTTCTGGTTATGGGCGGACATATTGTCTACGGGCTTGATACTCGGTCAGGCGATAGGCAGATGGGGCAACTTTTTTAATCAGGAAGCTTATGGAAAGCCAATAAGCCTTCACTGGAATTTCTTCTATATTGCTGAAGCCAATAGGCTTGAGGGTTATAAAAGTTATGAATACTTTCATCCCACATTTTTATATGAATCAATAGCCAACTTTTTGTTATTCGGTCTTCTACTGTTAATGCATAGATATTATAAAAAGAGACCGGGTAAAATACCTTATGGATTGATACTGGCAATGTATCTTGGAATTTATTCGGTTTACAGGACATTTATTGAATATTACCGCATAGACAGTTCATACTGGGGCCCAGTCAAGGTAGTATATGTGATAGATTTTATTGTACTTATTGCTGCGTTCATTGTAGCAAATCATGTGATCAAAAAATTCAGGGAAAAAAAGCAGCTTGAAAAAAATCTGGATGAGTAGAGCGCTGATCCTCTATTTATATGGTCCGGTAAAATAGAATATATTAGAATAAATTATCCAGGTGTCGACAAGGTCATATTTTTAAACCTGATGTTTTATTTCATAGAATAAATACAGCCGCAGTAATTCTGGCGGTAAAGATCCAATTCTTTGCTTAATTCCATGGTTTTTTTAAATCCGTTCATTTTCTTTAAATTGCACTCGTAAAAGTTGATTCCTTTTGCGGATGCAAGTCTCAGTCCTATCGAATTTATAATCTCGTGATTTTTATGGGGGCTTATTGTCAAAGTGGTTCCAAAAAGATCATGGCCCAGCTTCTTTGCTGTGCGGGCCGTTTCATCAAGGCGCATATCGAAACACAGGGTGCATCTCCTTCCGCCTTCGGGGTCATCTTTAAAATCTGCTGTCAGGCTTAGCCATTTTTTATTTTCATATTTACCTGTTATGAGAGAAATATTATATCTTTTTGAAATTGTTTTTATACCTTCGAGTCTCTTGATATATTCTTTCTCAGGATAAAGGTTGGGATTATAATAAAAAAGAGTTACATCGAAATCTTTTTCCAGAAGAAAATAAGGATAAAGGGCGCATGTCCCGCAGCAGGCGTGGAGAAGGATTTTGGGTTTTGAAGTTGAATATTCTGGCATTTTCTTTATAATGTTAGGTCTATTTTGCTAATTTTGTTTTCAATAGTATATTAATAAAAACATTTAAAAGTATCAAAGGTCTTTTATATGGATTATGATTTTTTAAAAATTGAAAAACCTGAAAAAATTAGTGAGATATATGGCCTTGCGGCTTCCGGATTGAAAATTCCTGATTCCGTTGATAAGACAGTCGAAAAAATTCTAAAAGAAATAAAAGCAAACGGAGATAAGGCGATAGTAAAATTCTGCAGGCAGTTTGAAAATTATAAAGCTAAAGATATCGATGGCATCAGAGTTAAGGCTAAAGAAATACAATCCGCAATGGCTGTTGTAAAAAAAGAATTTCCAAAACTTGCAGAAGCATTTGAAGTAAGCAGAAAAAACATAGAGAAATATCACACCACTCAATTCAAAAAAGAGACCGGTTCGTGGTATATAAAACCCGGCAGAGGAAAAGAAGTCGGACAGATAATACGTCCGCTGGAAAGGGTTGGGATCTACATACCGGGGGGTAGATATACTTATCCTTCTTCAGTGCTAATGGCGGTGATTCCGGCAGTGATAGCAAAGGTAAACGAAATTGTCATCTGCACCCCGCCTCAGCCAGATGGTAGTTTGAACACGGTTCTTTTATATCTGTTCGGAAAGTTAAATATCAAAGAAGCCTACAAAATTGGCGGAGCACAGGCCATAGGGACTCTTGCGTATGGTTCGGAGAGTATCAAAAAAGTGGATAAGATAGTGGGACCCGGAAACATCTATGTGACAGCAGCTAAAAAAAGGGTTTTTGGTGAGGTGGGGATCGATAGCCTTGCCGGTCCGAGTGACATAACCATACTGGCAGACGATTCTGCAAATCCTGTCTTTATTGCTGCTGATCTGATTTCGCAGGCAGAACATGATCCTGATTCAAGAAGTATACTGTTGACTTCTACTCTGGATATGGCAAAAAGAGTAATCAAAAAAATATATGAAAATATAGATGCACTTATAAAAGAATATGGAAACAAAATAAACACCGGAGTCATTTTAAAATCATTAGAAAATAATTGTAAAATCATCTTTAATAAAGAAAAAGGATGGCTAATCGAGGCTTGTAATATAATAGCTCCGGAGCATCTGGAAATAATGGTAAGGGATACAAAGGCGGTCCTGAAAAAAATAAAGAATGCGGGAGCAATATTTTTAGGAGACTATACTCCGGTAGCGGTTGGTGATTATATTGGTGGGACAAATCATATTATTCCGACAAACAGCAATGCAAGATTTTCTTCTTCGCTGGGTGTTTTTGATTTTCTAAAGAAAAGCAGTGTTGCTTCTTACGATAAAGATGCACTGGAGAAAGAGAAAAAGTTTATTGAGGCAATGTCGGAATACGAAAAGTTATTTGCTCACAGGAATTCCGTTAAAATAAGATTTGAAAAGAAGCAGGAATAAAAAAATGAGTATAAAAATCAAAGAATGGATCTCTAAGATGCCGGAATATATTCCGGGCAGGACCATTGAAGAAATAAAAAAAGAGTATGGCTTGAGGGAAGTTTACAAGCTCGCCTCCAATGAGAATTTATTCGGACCACATCCTGATGTTATGAAAAAGATCTGTGAAAACCTGAGCGACATCAAATATTACCCCGATGATGAATCCTGTGAAGTAAGGAAAAAACTTGCCGGAAAGTACAATATAGATAGTAGCTCCATAATCATGGGGAATGGCACGGATCAGATTATCGAGATGATATGTGACAGCTTTATAGAACCCGGGGAAAATGCTGTGATTGCCGATCCTACTTTTTTGATTTACGAAAAATCAACCCTTAAATGCAGCGGGACCGTGATCAAGGTTCCTTTAAAGGAGTTCAGGCAGGATGTGGAAAAGATGGTGTATTCGGTAAATGATAAGACAAAGATATTATTCTTCACAAATCCACATAATCCAACCGGTACCAATATCAATCGAAGCGAACTTGATTTTATCATGAAAAATACCGGTGAAAATTTATTGGTTGTTATGGATGAAGCTTACTATGAGTATATAGACGATGAAGAAAAGGTCGATACTATTAAATACTTATCTGAATATAACAATCTGGTGGTATTGAGGACGTTTTCAAAGATTTATGGATTGGCGGGACTCCGAATTGGATATGGCGTATCCGGAAACTCGATTATCTCTGCATTGAATAAAGTAAGACTTCCATTCAATGTGAATTCGGTTGCACAAAAAGCTGCTGCGGCGGCATTGGAAAATGAATCCTATGTAGAGGAAATCAAAGGAAAGATAGAGGAGGAAAAGAAGTATTTTTATTATGTACTGGCCAAAAACGGAATAGGCTTTGTCAGATCATGTGCAAATTTTATATTGATAAATAGCGGAGAAAATAGCGACATGGTCGTGGAAGAATTGCTTAAAAATGGATTTATAGTTAGACCCGGGAAAAATCTTGGGATACCCGGATACATCAGGGTTACGATTGCATTACCGGATGTGAATAAGAAATTCCTTTTGACCTTTATAACAATATTTAACAATCTTTATAAAAAGGAAGAATAAAAATGGAAACGGTAGTTACGGGTAAAGGAACGGAAGTTCGGTTTGGACTAACTCTACCGACTGTCATCATAGCCGAAAGGATCAATCCCACCGGAAGAAAAGATCTGGCAGAAGAGTTAAAACAGGGTAAGTTCGATATAGTCAGAGAAGATGCCATAAAGCAAACTGAAGCGGGTGCGCACATAATCGATATCAATGTAGGAGCGGTCGGAGTAGATGAAGTCGAAGTGTTGCCCCGGGCGGTCAAGATGGTAATGGAGGTAACAAACCAGCCCATTTGCCTGGATTCTGTAAATCCAAAAGCGATAAAAGCTGCTCTTGAAGTGTATCCATTTAAAGCTATCATCAATTCGGTAAGCGGCAAGGAAGAATCGCTGGAAGAAATTCTGCCGATGGTGAAAGACAGCGGGAGTGCAGTTATATGTCTTACGATGGATGATAATGGTATTCCTGACGACGTCGAAAAAAGATTTGAAATTGCAAAAAAAATAATGAAGAGAGCTGAATCTGCGGGAATAAAGAGGGAAGACCTGGTATTTGATTGTCTCGTCATGACGAATGCAGCAGATTCTAATGCAGGCAGGATCACACTGGAAACCCAGCGAAGGATCGCAGATGAATTTGGTGTATCGATAACCGGAGGTTACTCGAATATCAGTTTTGGAATGCCGAACCGGGACCTGCTTAATATCCATTTCATGACCATGGGCATCGCGAGCGGTTTATGCGCAGTTATTACTGATCCGCTTATGAGCGGAATCCACTGGGCAATGAAAGCTGCAGATTTTCTTGCCGGCAGAGATCCGTATGGCATGAATTATATTTCTTACTCTAGAAAATAATTATTTTTTATTTTATAATTAAAAGATTAATCATTAATCAAAAAAGGGAGAAGAAATGGCAAAAGTCATTCTAAAAAACCTCACAAAAAAATTTGACGATGTAGTAGCGGTAAACAACATCAACAGCACGATTGACGACCAAGAATTCGCGGTCCTTGTAGGACCATCAGGATGCGGGAAAACCACAACCCTGCGAATGATAGCAGGATTGGAGGAGATTTCCCAGGGAGAAGTATACATCGGAGACAGGTTAGTCAACAGCGTTCCTCCGAAGGATAGAGATATAGCAATGGTTTTTCAAAATTATGCTCTTTATCCTCATATGAACGTATATGATAATATGGCATTCGGATTGAAATTGAGAAAAACTCCCAAGCTGGAAATTCAAAAAAGAGTAACGGAAACAGCAAAGATTTTAAAAATCGAAGACCTGCTCAAGAGAAAACCAAAACAGCTTTCGGGCGGGCAGAGACAAAGAGTTGCTTTAGGAAGGGCGATTGTAAGAGATCCTAAAGTTTTTTTAATGGATGAACCTCTCTCCAACCTTGATGCAAAACTCAGGGTACAGATGAGAACAGAGATTGCAAAACTTCACCAGAGACTCAAAGCTACCATAGTCTATGTCACCCATGATCAAACAGAAGCAATGACGATGGCGGATAAGATAATCATTTTAAAGGATGGAATAATTCAGCAGACAGGTAAACCTCAGGAAGTATATGACTATCCCGACAACATATTTGTGGCCGGGTTTATAGGAAGTCCTGCCATGAATTTCCTGGATGCTACCGTAACCGATCAAATGACCCTTAAGGGTAATATGTTTGAACTTGGCACCACGGACAAGACCAAAAAAATAATCAAAGATAACAAACTTGCCGGAAAAGAAGTAGTAATCGGAATCAGGCCCGAGGATCTGGAAGATAGCAATTTTGTACAGGGTGCCTCAAGAAGTAATACCATAACTGCCAATATCGAGGTTACGGAACCTATGGGTGCCGAGATCTATGTATATATCGATATGGAAGGTATCCTTGTTACAGCCAGAGTTAATCCAAGATCAAAATACAAAAGCGGTGAAAAGGGGACTTTGTTTGTGGATATCGATAAGATACATATTTTCGACAAGAAGACAGAAAAGATTTACAGATAAATAAAATCATCTGGATGACAATTGATGCTGATTGTTAGTTTTGATGTCCATAATACATAATGATTTTAATAAACTTTTATAAATAAAGTTTCTATAAGTTTAATATAGCGATTAAATAAGTTTTCTTTAAGAACTTGACTACCTTAAACATTTTGTTATAAAATGCTTGCACGCGTGTTTACACGCATAAATACAAATAAAAGTGATTATAGGCTGGTATGTATAGTAAAGATATAGCGAAACTGGCAGGAGTTTCAAGAAGTACGGTATCCAGGGTAGTAAATAATTATTCAAATGTACAACCTGAAACAAGAGAAAAAGTAAACAGGATTATCAAGAAATATGGTTATGTGCCTCATGCACCGGCGAGGGCACTTGCCGGTAAAGTCAGTAATATAATAGGTATTTTTATTGCCAACATTAAACTTATCAATGAAAAATTCCGGGTCTACCAGAATGTGTATATCTCACCATTCGAAGCAGCAATAATAGATTATGCGGATAAGCTTGGATATAATGTGCTGGCTTTGATAATCAATGATGACAATGATTTTGACAAGATACGAAATCTTTTTAACAGTAAGATATTATCCGGTGGGATTTTTCTGGGAGCAAATAATAACTCCAGAGAAATCTTTGACCTTATAGAATCCGGATATAAAATGGCAGTAATAGATCAGGAAAAAAAACAGGGCAGAAAGGCGCAAAATTATATTATCGTTAATTCGGATAATTATAGCGGTGCATATAAAGCTACAAAACATCTAATAGATTACGGTCATACGGAGATAGCACATATTTGCGGAGATATGAATAAATATTCAGGTTTCAAACGGCTTGAAGGATATAAAAAAGCAATGAGTGAAATAAAACTAAAAAATAAAGGAGATTATATATTTTGCGGGGATTTTACTGAAGAGAGTGGATTTGAGTGCGTGATCAAACTTTTAAAAGATAAAACCAAAAATAAGATAACAGCTATTTTTTCATCAAATGATACAATGGCCATTGGTGCCATGAAAGCTCTGAAAAAAATGAAAATCAGAATTCCCGAGGATATTTCCATTGTTGGCTACGATGATATCAGAATCGCAAGCTATGTTTCACCAACTCTCACAACTGTCAGAAGTTCTATTACGGAAATGGCATCTGTTGCCACGGGAAATCTGATAGATTTTATTGAAAATGATATTAATTCCTCAAGATATTTCACTATTCCTGCAGAATTGGTAGTAAGAGAATCAACAAGAAAAAAATAATATCGATGATGAAAAAGCATTATTTTATAAATATTTTATGGGTAAACAAAACTACCCACAGATAAAAATAACCAAAAAGTGCTTGACGACCATAAAAGTTTTGTTATAGAATACTTGCACGCGTGTTTATATGATAGAAAATCCACGTTTGGAATTGTCCCTATAAGGGGGCAAGACCTTTTTCATATGGAAGGGAGGTGAAACTAGCAATAAATTTTTTTCAAAGCCATTACTTTCAATACCAAATACCTTAAAAGGAGGTTGAACAGTGAAAAAAGTATTTTTATGGCTACTTGTAATATCAATGATTGCAGTGTTCTCTTTAGCAGGTTGTAAAGAAGAAGCTGCAGAGGAAGAAGTTGCAGAGGAAGAAGTTGCAGAGGAAGAAGTTGCAGAGGAAGAAGTTGCAGAAGAAGAAGTTGTAGAAGTTGACCCTGCAAGCTTTGTAGGCGAAATCAGTCTTATGACATTCATGGATGAGATGACTGTTCAGGGCCCAAACGGCGAACCCACAATGGTTGAAATGTTCAATGAAGTATATCCAAACATAACTGTAAACATCACAAAGGTTCCGAGTGGTGAAATGGTTGAAAGAATAAATACTGTTTTATCAGCTGGGACTGGTATACCTGATGTCTGGGTTGGAGAGCAGTCATGGGTGCTGAAATGGATTAATGCAGATGTGTGGGAAAATCTGTCTGCTGCACCATATAATGCAGATGCTTTAGCTGAAGATCATTTTGAATACGTTAAAGATCTCGCAAGAGATGCAGATGGCAATTTAAGAGCCTTAACTCATCAAGCAACCCCTGGTGCATTATTCTACAGAAGAAGTATGGCCCAGGAAGTTTTCGGAGTATCTGAACCTGATGAAGTTGCAGCTCTGGTCAGCGACTGGGACAGTTATATCGAAACAGGCATGACAATCAGAGACGAACTCGGTGGTTACATGACAGCAGGTCCGTCAGACATACAGAGATATTTCTTCTTTGCTAAGCAGCAGCCATGGGTAGTAGATGGCGCACTCGTTGTAGAAGATGTTGTTCTCAATTATCTTGATGTAGCAAAGACGATAAGAGATGAAAACCTTGATGCCGGTGCTGATATGTGGTCAGCTGAATGGTCGGGAGGTATGAATGGCAACACATTCACCTACTCGATGCCGACCTGGGGTCTGTTCTTTGTAATAGAGCCCACCATAACCGAACCAGCAGAACCAGCTGAAGGTGTAGAATACAGCTTTGGTGACTGGGGACTGACACACGGCCCTGCTTCATATATGTGGGGCGGAACATGGCAGGGTATTTCCAAGACAAGTGAAAATAAAGACCTTGCCTGGGAATTTGTTAAATATCTGACAACAAATAAGGAATTCTTACAGAGCTGGTCTGAATTAAGAGGAGACTTTACTTCAGATATAGCCGTTGATGAAATTGTTGCTGCAACATCTGCAAGGCCATCACTGGGTGGACAGAATCATATGCAGTACTTCCTGGATGAAGCTATTGCACTTAGTGACTCAGGTTGGGCTAGTAGAATAACTGAGTACGATGAAGACGTTCAGCAGGCATTTTTGTCCGCTCTTGGAGACTACGTTAATGGAAATACAACCAGAGACGAAGCTATACAGGCATGGAAAGATGCAGTAGCAGCTCTATATCCGGAAATCACCGTTGAATAATATAGGTTAGCTTGCTAAACTATATGAGTAGTTAAATAACAGGGGTATCTTTTAAATAGATACCCCTGTTATTAAAGTTTAAGAAATTTCATTTTTATTAAGGAGAGGGGTGAAGTGAGAAGGTTTTCAATTAGAACGAGCAATTACGGATATTTATTTATATTACCTTTTTTTATAACCTTTCTTGTACTGCAATTATACCCTATTCTGTACACATTTTTTCTTAGTTTTACCGGTTTAAGCACAGCAGATCCGCATGGTAGTTTTGTTGGAATCAGTAATTATGTAAAACTTTTTACGGATAAATTTTTCTTACAGTCTATAATCAATACCTGGAGAATATGGATAATAAATTTTATACCTCAATTAATTTTTGCCATAGGACTGGCAGCAATACTTACAAGAGATAAGATTGTGGGAAGGGGTCTCTTTAGAGGTGTATATTTCTTACCGAATCTTGTAACGGCAGCGTCTGTAGGAATATTATTCAATGTACTGCTGGGATGGAAAGAGGGTACAATCAATAATATTCTGGTGGCACTGAAAATAATACCGGAAGCCGGTAAGATACATTTTCTGGCCAGCCCGCTGTGGATAAGTTCTTCCGTTTCCATAATACTCTGGTGGATGTGGTTTGGACACAGCATGATTCTTTTCATGGCTGCGATGGTAGCGGTTCCAAAAGACTATTATGATGCAGCAGCTGTCGATGGCGCAAATGCATGGAGTTCTTTCTGGAAAATAACTGTTCCTCAAATCAGACCTATTATGGTTTATGTGCTGATTACTTCCTTGATCGGTGGTCTAAATAATTTTGATATACCATTTGTAATGGGAGAAGGCCAGGATTTAGGTGGAGGAGGACCGGTGAAGTCGATACTTACTATGGTAATGCATTTGTACAATATGGCTTTTACCGGTGGAAGGCAGCGTGGTTATGCCGCTGCTATCGCCTTCGCTTTATTCATAATGGTTTTAGTATTCTCTTTAATTATTTTTAGAACTGTAGCTCGAGGTGGTAGAGATACGGAGAAAGAGATTAAGGGGGTATAAGGATGAGGAGAAAATTTAATATAGGAATATTTTTCGGAAGGTTTTTTCTATACCTTTTTTTAATAGTCCTGGCAGTTATCTGTTTTACACCATTCTATATTATGATAATCAATGCAACCAGAAGCACCCAGGCAATAAATCTGGGAGTATCCTTGATACCTGGCAAGGCTATTGTGGAGAACTATAGAACCATGATAAGTACACTACCCATATGGAAAGGATTTTTAAATAGTGTGACCATAGCCGTCCCATCCACCATACTTTCCGCTTATTTCGGGGCATTGACTGCTTATGGATTTTCAAAATTCAGGTTCAAAGGTAACAAATTTTTATTCTGGGTCGTACTGGGAACTATGATGATACCGACACAGCTTGGAATAGTTGGTTATTTTCAGTTAACGGTCAAATTGCATTTGATAAATACTTACTGGGCTCTGATTTTACCATCTATAGCAACTGCGGCCACTGTATTTTTTATAAAAATGTATATTGACGCAAACATAGATCCCGCCCTGATAGAAGCGGCAAGAGTTGATGGAAGCAGTGAATTTCGTACATTTAACAGAATTGTTCTTCCTATAGCTTTTCCTGCGGTTGCCACAATGTCTATTTTGAATTTCATATACTCATGGAATAATTATCTGACACCATTGGTTTTATTGTTTGATCAAAATAAATATACACTACCGATTTTTATCACTCTGGTCAAAGGCCAATTCAAACAGAACCTTGGTGCGCAATATCTGGCAGTGGCTATAGCAGTGGTACCGATACTGATAGCGTTTACAATTTTCTCTAAATATATCATAGGTGGAATTACAGCAGGATCTCTGAAGGAATAAAATAAGGCGAAAACTCTTCTTTTATGAAGATTGTATTAATTTCATAATTTTAATCCAAGATATTAATTGCTGGGAAGGATTGATACCATTTTCTTAAATCAAGAAAATAGTGAAGATGAATAAATTCGGATATTTTGATGATGAAAAAAGAGAGTATATTATAAAACGACCGGATACTCCTCTTCCCTGGATTAATTATCTGGGCTGTGAAAAATATTTTGGCATCATATCAAATACAGCCGGGGGTTACAGTTTTTATCTGGACGCCCGGCTTCGTCGTTTAACCCGCTATCGTTACAATAATGTCCCAATGGACATGGGAGGGCGCTATCTTTACATCAAAGACGGAGATGTAGTATGGAACCCGGGATGGAAACCAAGCCGGACAGTACTGGATGAATATTCTTGCAGGCATGGTCTGGGCTATACCGAAATCAAAGGCTTTAAAAATGGAATAGAAGCCACGGTCCTATATTTCGTACCACTGGGAGAGAATATGGAGGTATGGAATGTAGTAATAAGTAATCAGACAAACCAGAAAAAAGTAATTACCGTTTTCTCATTTGTTGAGTTCTGTCTCTGGGATGCGATGGATGACATGACGAATTTCCAGAGGAATCTTAATATAGGTGAAGTGGAAGTAGAGAATGGGATTATTTTTCATAAAACGGAATACAGGGAACGGCGAAACCATTATGCTTACTTTGCCTGCAGCCGTAAAATTAATGGGTTCGATACAAGCCGGGACAGCTTTATCGGTATACTCAATGGATTTAATGATCCTTCGGCAGTCAGGAATGGGAAATGCAGCAATTCCATAGCAAATGGCTGGTCTCCGATAGGTGCCCACCAACTTGATCTGGTGCTTGAACCGGGGCAAAGAGAAGAATTTTATTTTATACTGGGCTACATGGAAAATAAAGAAGATGAAAAGTTCCAGGCGCCAAATGTGATAAATAAGAAATCTCTTATGGAAAAGATGAAGGTTTATAAAAATCCTGGATTTGTCGAGAATGCATTTGGCCAGTTGAAAAAATACTGGACCGATATGCTGGGAAGATACAGCGTGGATGTTAGTAATGAACATGTGAAACATATGGTAAATATATGGAATCAATACCAGTGCATGGTAACTTTCAATCTTTCAAGATCCGCTTCTTTATTTGAATCAGGTATCGGACGTGGAATGGGATTCAGGGATTCGAACCAGGATATACTTGGCTTCGTGCATATGATTCCTGAACGGGCGAGAGATAGGATTCTGGAATTGGCTTCTGTCCAGCTTTCTGATGGAAGTTGTTATCATCAATATCAGCCCCTGACCAAGGAAGGTAATAAAGCCGTAGGAAGCGGATTTAATGATGATCCTTTATGGTTGATAGTCTCAACATGTGCATATATAAAAGAGACGGGTGATTTCTCTATTCTGGATGAATCTATAAGTTATTCGGATTTGCCTGAAAGCAAAGCCACGATTTTAGATCATCTTTTCCAATCAATGCAATATACCCTGGATAGATTGGGACCGCATGATCTCCCGCTTATAGGTCATGCTGATTGGAATGATTGTCTGAACCTTAATTGTTTTTCCAGCCATCCCGGAGAGAGTTTTCAGACATTTGGTGATAGACCCGGCGGGGCAGCGGAATCCGTCATGATTGCGGGACTGTTTTTATTTGCCTTTGGTGAAATGGAATCACTTTTAAATCATATTAAAAACAAAGAAAAAACTGCTGCATTAAGTGGTGCATTTAAAAAAGGGTACGAATCTATAAAGAAAGCTGTTGAAATATATGGCTGGGATGGCGAATGGTTTTTAAGAGCCTATGATTACTATGGTTCAAAGATAGGGTCAAAAGAATGTAAGGAAGGAAAGATATTCATAGAATCACAGGGCTGGTGTATTATGGGCGGTATTGGTCTTGAAGACGGAAAAGCAAGGAAAGCCCTGGATAGTGTAGAGAAATTTCTGGCAACTCGCTACGGGATCGTTCTGCTTCAGCCGGCATATACACATTATTATCTGAATATAGGAGAGATAACTTCATATCCTCCTGGTTATAAAGAAAATGGCGGAATATTCAGCCATAATAATCCATGGATATCAATAGCGGAAACCATTCTGGGAAATGGGGACAAAGCATTTGATTACTACCTCCGGATCTGTCCCAGTACCAAAGAAGATATTATAGAGACTTATCGTTGTGAACCATATTGCTATGCCCAGATGACTGCCGGCAAAGATGCTCCTACCTTTGGCGAGGCTAAAAATTCATGGCTGACTGGATCTGCAGCCTGGACCTTTGTAAGTATTTCTCAGGCTATCCTTGGGATCAAGCCTTCTTATAATGGCCTAGTTATAGATCCATGCATCCCCAGAAATTGGGAAAAATATCACATAATACGGCTATTTCGGGGGGTAAAATATGATATTACAATTCAGAATCCCGATAAGGTAAGCAAGGGAGTAAAGAAACTTATGGTGAACGGGGAAGTAATATCAGGAAATCTGATTCCTTTCAAGGAAGGGACTGGAGAAATAAAAGTCGAAGTGGTCCTTGGCAACTAAAAAAACTCCTTTTATTGCACAGAATTCTATTTAATAATATTTAATAAGACAAATCTAAACTGTTTTATAAAAACCCATAAACGATAGGAAAAAGATGGTTAAAAAATTTAAGGATGATTTTATTTTTGGCACTGCGACATCTTCTTATCAAATAGAAGGTGCGGTTGATGTTGATGGCAGAAGTCCTTCTACCTGGGATTTATTCAGCAAGACACCGGGGAAAACATATATGGGAGATACAGGTGATGTTACATCTGATCATTACAATAGATACATGGAAGATGTTGAGATTATGAAAAAGATCGGTACGGATGCATATAGATTTTCGATTGCATGGTCCAGAATCTTTCCCGAAAAAGGCAAATATAATCCTAAAGGAATGGAGTTTTATAAAAAACTTATAGCTGAGTTAAAAGATAAGGGAATAAAGCCAATGGTCACATTATATCATTGGGATCTGCCTTTATGGGCCTATGAAATGGGAGGATGGTTGAATCGTGATTCACTCAAATGGTTTAAGGAATATGCGATAAAAGTATTCGAAGAACTAAATGATTCGGTATGGTTGTGGGTATCCCATAATGAACCTTTATGCACATCTATTTACGGTTATTATTCTGGTTTTCATGCACCGGGTCATAAAAACCTTAAAGAAGCTCTGACAGTGGCGCATCATGTCCTTTTGTCGCACGGTATAGCAGCAGAAGAATTAAAAAGATCAAATTTAAAAAATAATAAAATAGGATTGGCGCTTAATTTGATTCAATCTTACCCGGCTTCAAATCTGGAAGAGGATATAAAAGCTGCTTCTGTATGTGATGGACATCAGTTAAGATGGTTCCTTGATCCTCTTTTTAAAGCTTCCTATCCTGAAGATATGGTAGAGATATATAATGAACTGCTCGGAAAGCTGGATTTCATAATGGATGGGGATCTGGAAAGAATATCCAATAAATCCGATTTCGTAGGATTGAACTTCTATTCCAGAGAATTGGTTGAATTCTCGAAAGACACGGAATTGAAATTTAGAAAATTTGCCGGGAATTTTAAAAAAACCGAAATGGGCTGGGAAGTAGTGCCCAATGCACTTTACGATCTCGTAACAAGAATTAGAAAAGGATATACAAGATTACCGATTTATATAACCGAGAATGGTGCTGCGTTCAAAGACACATTGACAGAAGATAAAAGAGTCCTTGATGATCTGCGTATAGAATATTTAAAAAAACATCTAAAAAAAGTAGTGCAATTGAATGAAGAGGGGATGGATATAAGGGGGTATTTTTTATGGTCCCTGATCGATAATTTTGAGTGGCAGCACGGTTATTCAAAAAGATTTGGGATTGTTTATATAGATTATGAAACACAAGAACGGATTTTAAAAGATAGTGCATTATGGTATAAGGAGCTAATAAAAAAAAGAGTCATAAAATAATTATTTTAAAACGTATCAGGCAATGTCTTTTTTCAAAGAGTAAAGTACGATATCAACGTTATATTGTTCTTTACTCTTTCTTTTTATAAAATTAACCAGAGAGCATATTTAAGAGATTTATTTTTTAATGAAAAAGTATAAAATTTTCATGATATAATTTATTAAAAGAAGTAAAAAAGATTTTGACCTAAAAGTCATTTATAAATTTTTATATATACCCGAAAGGAAAATTATGGCGGAAAACACTAAAGAAACAATAATAGTCCAGATTTCCGATATCCATGTTGGCGAACAACATTTTGTACCCAGTCTTCTTACAAGATGTATTGATGAAATAAATGAACTTTGCCCCGATATAGTGATCATAACGGGGGATCTTACGGCCAATGGATTCAGAATGGAATATGATACTGTAAAAAATTATCTCTCCCCCATAAAATGTATAAACATACTGGTGCAGCTCGGTAATCATGATTCCAGGAATGTTGGATATCTGCATTTCGAAGATATTTTTGGAAGCAGGTATATCTCATTTAATAATGGTAAAGTGAGTATTGTTGCGGCTGATTCAAGTGAACCGGATCTTGATAATGGCCAGATCGGAAGGGAGCACTATGACTGGATCAAAAATGAATTCAGTAAATGCGATGATAATAGTTTTAAAATATTTGCCATGCATCATCACCTGGTACCGGTTCCCAACACAGGAAGAGAAAGGAATATGGTAAATGATGCCGGCGATGTTCTGGAAACGGTAGTCGATGCCGGAGTAGATATGGTATTGTGCGGGCACAAACATGTACCGTATCTATGGAGAGTGGAGGATCTGCTGGTGGTTACAGCCGGCACGGTTTCCTGTCTTAGATTAAGAGGTAAGATCGAACCAAGTTATAACATTATATATGTAAGAGAAAAAGAAATAGATATCTACAGAAGATATCCTTTCGATAAAATTGAAAAAATCATTGGTGTGACAAGGAAAGTAAAGAAGAGCAAACTCTGTGATAAATTTATTAAAGAAAAAAAGTAATAAGGGTAAAGATCTGATTGCATTGATAGATGGAGAGCACTACCCGCAGGTGACCAATGATGCAATCAAAATGCTTAAAAAAATCTATACAGGCAATTTCAAAGGGATGGTTTTTCTTGGGGGAACAGAAAAATTGGCAATAGGTGATATCGAAGATTTTTTTAAGGAAAAAGTCTATGTAATAAAAGACATCGATCTGGATTTTGATAAGGCACTTAAATATTTTAATCCGGATATTGCATATGATCTAAGCGACGAACCTGTAGTCGACTATATAAAAAGAATGAAAATCGCTTCTTTTTGTCTTGCGAATAAATGCAGTTATATGGGTCCCGACTTTTTGTTTTCTTATGAAAAAGAAGATATACATTGTAAAAAATTCACCTTATCTATAATAGGGACCGGGAAAAGAATAGGTAAGACAGCAATAAGTTCCTATGTGACTAAAATATACGCAGGTGAGGGCATCGATGTCTGTGTGATAGCTATGGGCAGAGGAGGACCCGAGACTCCAGTGGTCATCAAGGGAGATAAAATAGATATCACTCCCCGGTACCTTCTTAAAATCAGCAATAAAGGGATGCATGCAAGTTCGGATTATTTAGAAGACGCTCTTACAAGTAAGATCACTACAATCGGGTGCAGAAGATGCGGTGGAGGTTTCGGCGGTAAGGTTTTTATGTCAAATATTAAAGAGGGCATAAAAATTGCAGAGAGACTGGATCCTGAACTAATAATTGTAGAAGGAAGCGGTGCTTCTATTCCTGATGTCGAAACGGATGCAGTCATTTGTGTCATAGGTGCTTACCAGGACTGGGAAGCTTTGGTCGGATATATGGGAATTTATCGAATATTATCTGCGGATCTTATAATCCTCACGATGTGCGAAGAACCGCTGGCAAGCCGGGACAAAATAGTTTCTGTTGAAAGAGAAATAAAAAAAATAAATCCGAAAGTCAGCGTCATCAAGACTATCTTCAGACCGCAGCCTTTATCGGATATAAGCGGTAAAAGGATTTTTATGGCCATGACTTCAAATGAGATTATTGAACCTATGATTAAAAATTATATGGAAAATAATTTTGACTGCAGTATAAAAAAAATCAGCTTTAATCTGGGAAATAGAGCTGCTCTTAGAAAGGACCTGGAAAAATCGAATGATTATGACACAATAGTGACAGAATTAAAAGCAGCTTCTGTGGATGTTTTGACGGATTATGCTTTTAAGCATGAGAAAGAAATAGTCTATATAAATAATGTGCCTGTTATAAAGGGTAGCAAGGGAGTGCTGGAAGCAGAATTAAAAAAGATATACCCGGGGGGAGAAAAATTGGTATGAATTTGAAAAGTGAAGGTGGGACAGATTCAAAGGTAATAGTAATTTCCGATAAAAAAGGCGGATTGCCTTTTTCAAAAGGAATACTTGCTTCTTCTATCTCGGTGACAGGTCTGGATATCCTGACCGCTCATAAAACCGCACTTGAGATCCAGGATTATTTTCTAAAGAATAAAATCTATTCGGTGTCTCTTGAAGAATTAAGATCACTTGCGTTCAGGTTCATAAAAGATAAAGTCAATCTGGAATATGCCGAAAGATATTTACTGTGGCAATCCGTCGGTAAACTCGAAAAGCCAATAGTAATACTAATTGGAGGATCGACCGGAGTGGGAAAATCGACTATAGCGACTATACTTGCAAACAGACTGAATATAACAAGGGTAGCTTCTACCGATGCTATAAGAGAGGTCATGAGAGCTTCCGTTTCCGAAAAGCTGATAAGACCCTTGAGGGGATCTTCTTATAATGCATACAAGAATTTGACGCTCCCTCCTTCCGGAGTAGAGCCTGTCATTTTGGGTTTCAGGGAACAGGTGCTTGCAGTCAGCGTTGGTATAGAAGCGATAATAAAAAGAAATATCGAAGAAAAATCAGATATCATTATAGAAGGCGCACATGTGGTACCGGGTTATCTGGATCTTGCAAGTTATTTATCCAGGGCAATAATCCAGCAGATAGTCATATCGGTACCGGATAAAGAAATTCATAAAGAGCACTTTACGAAGAGGACTTTTGAAACACAGGGCTCAAGGCCTATGGACAGATACATAAAACATCTTGATAAAATCATGATAATACAGGATTACATAGAAAAACTGGCAAAAGAAAAAAACATCAGAATAATCGAAAACTATAATCTTGATAACGTGGTACATGAAATAGTGGAACTGGTATTTCAGAGAGTAAAAAGTGAATTCAGTAAAGTGGGATCCGAGTATTCCAAAGAGAATTAGGTCCTGTTCTGTATGTAAAACTCTTCAGTAATTTTTTTATCCCCATTTAAATAAGTTTCGACAATATAGTTTCCGGCAGAATAAACACTATCATGCTTAATCAGTGAGATTATTATTTTTCCCGAACCTTTTTTCTCCGGATTTATAATATTTTTTTGAATTACATCATAAGAATCATCTTCGATTTTTAACCATTCCACTTTTATTTCATCTTCGGGACCGAGGTGTTTTACTTCTATTATAAGATAAATATCCGGATCATGGCTGCTAAAGAAATAATCATTATCAGGTCCTGACTTTTCGAGATCGGAATCTCTGTCCAGACCCAGGTAAATATTTTCGATATCCGGTTTTTCCTGCATTGTAGTTATTACGACTATTATTATAAGACCGGTGCATGCAATCAATATAATTATATTTCTTTTTGTCATATGAGCATAAAAATAAAATATAATAGTTTCAGATATTATAAAAGTTATTTGAAGTATTGACCATAAGTTACTTTAAAATATTTGACTAAAATCCTCAATTGATATATATTTTCAAAATAATTTTGTTTCGGAGGAAATAAATATATGCCAATTTACAGTTATAAATGCGATAAATGCGGAAAAGTTTTCGATAAGCTCCAGAAAGTCGGATGTGACGATATTGTAAAATGTATTTACTGTAATTCAAATACAAGTAGATTATTTTCGCCTGTGGGAATAATTTTTAAAGGATCCGGATTCTATAAAACAGATTATAAATCAAGTTCAAAAAATCTCATTGGCAGCAGTACTGCAAAAAGTAAAGAGAAAGAAACCAAAAAGACTGAAGAAAAATCTTCGGGTAAAGGCGAAATCAGTGCTGCAGCAAAAAAAAATAACTAAATCTCAATTATTCTTGGTATAATTAGAACAAAATATCAATAATTTCAAATAATAATTATTAATGTTTCTATTATTAATTTTATCTATAACTTTAATATTCTTGTATATTTCCAGCCTGAGATTTATGATAAAAACTAATAGCGGGTATATTGTACAGAAAAAAATTCAGGATCTTGGAAACCATGTGCCGGAAGCAGAAAAAGATAGATCAGCCAGGTCTTTTTCGCTGGTATCGGCTCTGGCCCTAATCGTGTTTTTAAATTTAATAGAGATAGGTTATTTTATTTATAGTAATTATCTTTTCAATGATTTTATAATCACTCTTGGAAGTGCAATACTTATTGGTTATACTCTTTATTCTATGATAAAATTTTTACCAGGGATTAAAAAATTTGTCAGTAAACCATTGAAGTATTTTAAGGAAATAAATCATAGTTTTGACAATACTTTGAATTTTATAATGGTTGCCCTGGAAATCGTATTTTGTGCTTATATAATGATAAAAATTTTTATTGAGTATATTTTGCTGGGTTAGAGAATTATGAGAATGAAAAGAATAAATGTTATTTTTATAATCGCCTTTATTTTCCTAATAACCACAGTCTCCAGTTCCTGTTTTAATCTCAGCAGTGATCAGGAAAATGGAATAATGGAAGAGACCGGAACGGAAGAAACAAGCAATGACTCCGAAGAAATATCGGAGGAAAAGTTAAATGACCTTCTGGAGGACGAGGGCTTTATAGATGTATTCAATAGTTTTTACTATCTGGATTCCATAATAAAAGAAGCAAATACGGTTGAAAGCGATGAGAATCTGGCTTATATATTGTCGGAAGTATCGGAGAATTTTCAAGAAGTCGAGCAATATTATAAGGATAAGAAAGTTCAGTCGATCTGGAGCAGAGGTCTTATATTCGAGGAAAGTTCTGGTGAGATAGAGGAAGAATTTTTGACTTCAGAAGATGAAGATATTCCCACTTCTAAATTTACCTACTACAGCAATGAAAAAGATAAGGTTGTAAATGTCTTGATCAAGGGCCTGGAAGAGAGCAGAACCCAGATAATGATTATATACTGGACCCTTCAGTAAGCAATGAAAGACAGTATCACCTTAAAATCAAAAATCTACACAGTCAGCGAACTTAATCTGGAAATAAGAAAAAGCCTTGAAAAAGATTACTCTCTTATATGGGTAGAAGGTGAAGTGAGTAATTTTTATTTCCACGATAAGAAACATATGTACTTTGATTTAAAAGACGAGCGATCAAAGATCAAGGTGGTTATGTTTCAGAGTAACAATAAAAATTTAGTTTTTGATATAGAAGAAGGACTGCACATTTTAATAAATGGCTATATTTCCGTTTTTGAAAAAAGGGGAGAGTATCAGGTAATAGCCCTTGATGCCAGACCGGTCGGTAAAGGTTCCCTGATTTTAGCATTTGAACAGCTGAAAGAAAAATTAGAGAAAAAAGGATATTTTGACAAAATTTACAAAAAAGACATACCCATTCTTCCGGCAAAGATAGGCGTGGCAACCTCAATCGGAGGTGCTGTGATAAGAGATATAATCCAGGTTTTAAAGCACAGGTTCGAAAATTTCCATCTTATTATAAGAGATGTCAATGTTCAGGGTTCGACTTCAAGCGATGAAATTTGTGAAGCAATAGACGACTTGTGTCAATATGGTGTGGATGTGATAATACTTGCAAGGGGAGGGGGTTCTCTTGAAGATCTATGGGCATTCAATACCGAAAAACTGGCAAAAAAGATCTTTGATTGTCCCATCCCTTTGATCTCGGCGATTGGCCATGAAACGGATTATACCATCTCTGATTTTGTGTCGGACATACGTGCTGCTACACCTTCTGTTGCCGGACAGTTAGTCATATTAAGTAAAATGGAAGCAGTGGGAAAAATTAAGGGTCTCAATAAAAGAATGGCCCATCTCATTGACTCAAAAATAGCAATACTAAAAAAAGAGACAAATTTTATTATCAGAAAGAGGATCTTCATAAAACCCGAGACTCTTTTAAATAGGTTCAACCAGCCAGTTTCCGAGTTCCACGATAAGTTGATCGGGAACATGAAGGAGATTATCCGGATGAGACAGGAAAAGATTTCCACTTGCAGACAGCTGATGGATAAGAAAAATATATTTAAAAAGATCTATATGTATAAAATGACAACCAGGAACATAGATGCCAGAATGATTTCGGCAGTAAAGAACTATCTCAATCTCAGTAAGGGCAAACTAAGACTGATACTCGAGAACCTTAAGGAGAAAAATCCTGTTGCCGTAATAGATCGTGGCTTTGCTATAATATACAAAGCTGAAGAGGATAAAAGCATAAGAAGCATAAATGAGGTAAATATCGATCAAAAGATCAGAATAATCTTAAGAGATGGGATACTAAACGCAAAAATATTTGATAAAATATATCAAAAACTGGAGTTAGGTTCCAATAATGAAAATTGATAAAATGAGTTTTGAAGAGTCCATTAAAAAATTAGAAGAAATTGTCAAAGAACTGGAAGATGAAAATATATCACTGGAAGAATCAATGGAAAAGTTTGAATTGGGCATAAAACTTTCTTCTAATTGTCTTAAAAAATTAAATGAAGCCGAAGGAAAAATAGAGGAACTGACCAGATCCGAGGACGGTAAACTGGTTACGAAAGAACTGGATCTGGATAAGGATAGTTAAGGCTTCTTCTATAGGTCCTATTTTTGACTTTTTATTGGCCATTGGCCATAAAAAAACTGCATATATTAAGAATCTTCAACGGCTACATATAGTGTATAATTTCAGCAAAGCATATAATAATTAGCTATATATAGTTTCTATATTACTGTTAATTAAATAATAAATCAAATAATCATAATTACCTCTATATTTTTTTATACATAATAGTTTACAAATTAAAATTATTGTGGTATTTTATTGTTGTAGTGTGGGGAATAGTGGAGGGAAAGGGATACAAATCCCTATTAATTAAATAAAGATGGAGCAAAAAGAGTGTTTTCGGGAACGTACCATAGGACAATAGATAATAAAGGAAGGATTTTCGTTCCTTCAATATTCAGAGAAGAATTAGTGAAGGGGCTGATGATATCAAAGGGATATGGTTTGAAATGCCTGTGTCTATATTCTATGGAAAAATGGGAAAAAATAGATGAAAAAATAATTGAAAACAAAGTTGCCGAGGGCGACGTACAGAGATTTAAAAGATGGTTTTTTAGTTCTGCTAGTAAAGAGACTATCGATCAGCAGGGGAGAATCAGAATACCTCAGAATCTAATAGAATATGCCGGGCTTGAGAAAGATATTGTTATGGTAGGTGTTTCTAATCGAGCTGAGATATGGAATAAGGAAAATTGGCAGGAATACTATGGAAATGCAGAATCTAAATATAAGAAAAACACAGATGTATTTGAAAAACTAGAACTTTAAGAGAGTCCAAAATGAGTTTAGAAGAGGTTCATGTACCGGTTCTTTTAAAGGAGGTTCTATATTATTTAAACTTAAAGCAGGGAGATATCATTTTTGACGGAACGCTTGGCGGTGCTGGTCATACTATAGAAATAATTAAAGCCATTGCCCCCACAGGCAGAGTAATTGGAGTCGATCTTCATAGCCAGACTATAAGCACCGCCGCCATTAAACTGGATAAGTTTTCCAAAAACGTAGTTTTATTAAATGATAACTTTGCGAATATAAAAGAAATTTTAAAGAAATTAAGTATCGGGAATGTTGATGGGTTGTTATTGGATCTGGGATTATCCTCTTTTATGATTGATAAATCAGAAAGAGGGTTTAGCTATCTGAAAGATGAGAAATTAGATATGAGATATGGAAATGACATAAGTTTAAGTGCATTTGATGTAGTGAATGATTATCCTCAAGAAAAATTAATAGAGATATTCCGGAAATATGGGGAGGAGAGATGGTCAGCGTCAATTGCCAAAAATATTGTCAAAGATAGAGAGACCGGTGATATAAAGACTACGAAGGAACTGGTGGAAATAATCAAGAACTCGATACCTTTAAAATTCAGATACCAGAGGAAAGGTCACCCGGCAAAAAGGATATTCCAGGCAATCCGTATGGAAGTAAACAGGGAACTGGATAATTTAAAGAAAGCAATCGAAGATGGCTTTGAAGTATTAAAAAGCGGCGGGCGAATGGCAATAATTTCATACCATTCTCTGGAGGATAGAATGGTAAAGAGTAAATTCTTACAATATGAAGGTAAATGTACCTGTCCTCCTAATTTTCCGGTATGTAAGTGCGGCCGCAGTAAAAGAGCCAGGATAATTACCAAAAAGGCAATAAAGCCAGATTCCGAAGAAATCAGCCGGAATTCCCGTTCAAAGAGTGCAAGATTAAGGGTTCTGGAAAAGCTGTAAGTCAGGATAGTATTTATTAAAAGGATTGATGAGTTTATAAAATGAACTTAAGATTGGCAGAAAAACCGGATATTTATAAAAGAAGGTCTTATCCTCTCTTATATCTGGTAAAGGATCCGGATGGCGGAAGGGAAAAGGAAAATGTTGTATATAGTAATAGTGGTCTCTTCTATATATTCGTTGTAGTTATTATCTTTGCCTGCCTTGGAGTACTCCTGAATATCGGGCTTAAAATACAGAGTATAAATTATCAAAAAAATATATATGAAATCAATGAAATGATTTCTCTGGAAAAAGAAAGGAGTGACCGTTTACTGCTAAAGATATCGGAATTGAAGTCTCCCTCGAGAGTTATCGAAGTTGCCAAAAATGATCTTGCCATGAATATGACGGATAACTTAAAAGTTGTCGAGATTTCGAATAGCGGATTAGAAAATAATGAAAAAATATATGATTATATATCTGCAAATACCGATACTATAGCCAAAAACTATGATGGTTTTCTTGGAGCTATTTATTACATCCAGGATATAGTGCTGGTAGTTTCGGAAAGCGTATTGACATTTTTTATTCCCTAATTATTATGTTAGATTAAAAAATGCTTAGAAATAATAATAATATCAAGGTAAACAGGAGAAGAATATATTTCCTGTTTATTTTGTTTTTAATGGCCTTTATATCGATAATCTACAGGCTGGTTTATGTACAATTCTTGAATGCATCGGAATTTAAAAGTTATGCCGAGTATCAGCACATAGGCGAATTTATACTCAGTTCGAAAAGGGGTAAGATTCTTGATAGAAACGGAGTCGAACTGGCAACAAGTTTAAATGAAAAGACAATATACGCGAATCCAAAATTGGTTATTGATTCTGAATACGAATCAAAGATTTTGGCAGAAATATTAGAGCTGAATCAGGATGATATAAAGGAAAAACTGGACAACCAGGATCTGGGATTTGTGTATATACAAAGAAAAGTCTCAACGGAAAAGGCAGAAGGAATCATAGAATACAATCTTCCGGGCATCTATATTCAAGATGAGTCTATGAGGTATTATCCCTTAAACGATATTGCTGCTTCAGTTATAGGATTCACCGGAATAGACAATAATGGTTTATCCGGAATTGAATTGCAGTATGAAAATATTTTAAGGGGAATTGATGTCAAAGTGGTTGCGGAAAAAGATGTTTTTGGCAATATAATTCCGGAAGAAAATAATGTCCCCACAGAACCTATCGATGGCAAAGATGTTGTTCTTACAATCGATTCTCAGATTCAATATATCGTGCAGGAAAAACTGGAAGAACTTGTCTCGCAGTATAATGCACTGCGGGCGATTGCCATAGTGATGAATCCTAAAAATGGTGAGATCTATTCGATAGCATCCTATCCCGGGTTCGATTTAAATAATTACGAAGAATCTGATCCTGAATTGTTTAAAATACAGGGTATATCTTTTACATATGAACCGGGATCTACTTTTAAAATAATTAACGTTGCTTCGGCAATTGAAAATAATACAGTCGGAAGATACCAATCTTTCAACCTGGCTCCTTCTATCAGAGTCGGTGATAGAATAATCAAGGAGATATTCAGGACCTATAATATCACCTGTGATACCGGAGAAATAATAAAGAACTCCTGGAATGTCGGTGCTGTTACCGTTGCTTTAAGCATGGGGGAAAGAATCTTCTGGGAAAGTATAAAAGAATTTGGATTTGGCGAACTTACAGGGATAGAATTGCCCGGAGAAGAAAAAGGACTCTTTTATGATTATAAGACATGGCCCGCATCGACTATAGGAGCGCTGGCTATAGGACAGAGTATTTCGGTAACCCCTCTCCAGTTACTGAGGGCTGTCTGCGCTGTTGCAAACGGGGGCTATCTTGTCACTCCCACTATTGTAAAGGAAATAAAATTATTGGAAAATGATGAAGATAATAATATAAGTACCGAAGAAGGGAACAAAATTATAAGTCCGGAGACGGCTGATGCGCTTAAGGAGATGATGCTTTCCGCAGTAGAAGAAGGGACCGGGACAAAGGCGCAGATAGAGGGTATAAAAGTCTGCGGGAAAACGGGTACAGCTGAAAAAGCCAATATAAACGGAGTCGGTTACAGTGAGGGAAGACAGATAACTTCTTTTATAGGGTTTGCTCCTTATGAGGACCCGGAAGTCGCCATAATCGTAGTGGTAGATGAACCGCAGGGCGAAGAGAATACTATCTGGGGAGGAACTGTAGCAGCTCCTGCTTTCAGGGATATAATGGAATTTTCTTTAAGGAGACTTAAATTCTCATAATAATAAATAAAAATGATACTAGATAAATTACTAAAGGGAATAGATTATAAGGAAATTTATGGAAATACTGATATCGAAATAAAGAATCTTTCCATAAATTCAAAAAATAAAATAAAGGATAGCCTTTTTGTGGCTGTAGACGGTTTTAAACACGATGGACATGATTATATTAAAGAAGCTGCTTCTAATGGAGCGGTAGCATCGATTGTTCAGAAAAAAGTGAGTATACCCCTGTCCATGACCTGGGTCATGGTAGGCAGTACAAGAGGAGTATTGCCGATTTTATGCAGGAATTTTTATGGAAATCCAAGTAGTTCATTTAAATTGATCGGAATTACGGGAACCAATGGGAAAACAACCACGTGTTATTTGATAAATTCTATTTTAAATAAGGCGAGTCTGAAGACTTCACTTATTACCACAGTCGAATCTTTTCTGGATGGAAAAAAGATATTTTTTGAGCGCACAACTCCGGAATCTCCGGATCTAAATGATTTTTTTGATAAAAGCAGGAAGGAGAAAATAGAAGCTGCCTGTATGGAAATTTCCTCTCATTCTATAGATCTGCACAGGATCGATTATCTTGAATTCGATTATTTTGTATTTACCAATCTTTCCCAGGATCATCTGGATTATCATAAAAATATGGCAGAGTATTTTAATGTAAAGAAGAAGTTGTTTCTAAAAGAATATAGAAAACTATATGGAGGGAAGAAAGCCATAATAAACATAGATGACAGTTATGGCAAGGAAATATTCCAATCAACAGACTTGAAAAAAATATCTTATTCGCTCAGGCCTGATAGAGAAAGCATCTGGGCAGGTAATATAAAAAGTTCTATTTCAGGTATCGAGATGAATATAAATACTCCGGATGGCAAAGTACTGGGTATATCGTCTCCATTATGCGGATACTTCAATATCTATAATATTCTGGCTGCTGTCAGTGTATGCCTCGATATGGGTATTGATGATAAGTCGATTCAGGAAGGTATAAAATCCTTGCATGGGGTACGGGGTAGATTCGAGAGGCTGGATTCCGATAAGAAGTTTACGGTGATAGTAGATTATGCACATACACCGGATGGTCTGGAGAAAGTACTTACGACAATAAAACAAATTTTGAAACCCGGAGGGAAAATAATAACGGTTTTTGGATGCGGGGGAGATCGTGATAGAAAAAAAAGAAAGATCATGGGTTCAATCTCGGGAAAATATGCAGATTTCACGATATTGACATCCGACAATCCAAGGACCGAAGAACCTGATTCCATAATACGCATGATAGAGGAAGGTCTGACCGGGTCCGACTGTAAAGAATATATGAAAGAAGCTGATAGGAAGAAAGCAATTTTTATGGCTCTTGAAAGGGCGGATATAGATGATGTGATTATCATTGCGGGTAAGGGTCATGAAGATTATCAGGAATTCAAGGATCACAGGATACCTTTCAACGATCGTGATGTAGCAAAGGAATGGCTGTTTAAGAAAAATGAAAGAAAAAATAAAAATCAATGATATTATTTCATGGACAAATAGTGAGATAGTTTCAGGAGATATCGAAAAATATATTGTTAATATATCGACTGATTCACGAACTATAAAAAAAGGCAATTTCTTTGTACCGCTTACAGGCGAAAATTATAATGGACACGAATTTATTGAATCAGCTCTGGATAAGGGTGCCTGCGGTTTTGTATTTGAAAAAGCATACAGGGTAAAAATAGAGTCGTGGAAGAAAAAGGCTGGAAATGGAGATTTTAAGAATCTGGTAATCCTGCAGTCGGGGAGTATTTTGGATTTCTTAAAAAGTATCGCATATAATTACATACGAAAATTCAAGCCAGTGGTTATAGGAATTACAGGAAGTGCAGGTAAGACAACCACTAAAGATTTTCTGGCAAATATTCTAGGAAGAGAACACAGAGTCGTTTTTACTCCCAGGAACTATAATACAGAAATAGGAGTATCAAAATCGATCCTTGAAATTGGTAAAAATACCGATTTTTTTATTGCGGAATTAGGCATGAGAGGGAAAGGCCAGATAAAAATACTTTCCGATATATGCAATTTGAACCTGGGGGCCATTACTGTCGTAGGTCAGTCACATATGGCTTTTTTTAAAGACCTGCGGGAAATAGCAATGGCAAAAGCTGAAGTGGCCGAAATCCTTTATAAAAACAATGGAACATTGTTTTTGAATAATGATGACGGATACGGTAATTTTATAGAAAAAAGTGTCAATTGCAGAGTTGAAAAATTTGGGAGAAATAGTAATATCTCATTTAATTTCGTAGAAGAAAAAATGGATGATCTTGGAAGATTTACTTTTGACTTTTTCAAAAATGATAAAAAGATCATAAATATAAGTTTGAATATTTCCGGATATCATAATATATATAATGCGTGCTGCGCAGCGGCCATAAGTCTGTATTCAGGCATAAGCAGTAAGGCGATAAAAGAAGGGATCGAAGGTGCTGTTATAGAAGGCTCCAGAATGGAAATTTTAAAGAGAAAAGACAGGATGATCTTAGATGATTGCTATAATGCAAATCCTCTCTCGGTCAAAGGTGCCATCGACTCATTGGTTTTAATTTCAAAAAAGAAAAATGTGAGAAGCGTGGCCTTATTGGGTGATATGCTGGAACTGGGCAGAAGTTCAAACAGGCTTCATCAGGAAATCGGGGAGTACCTCTCCGGTAAAAAAGTGGATGTACTCATTGCTGTTGGTACTCTTGCCCGGAAAATATATGAAGGGTTCAGGGGAAAAAGTAGTTTTAGCAAGAATGATAGTTCATGTTTTTATTTCTCAAACAAAGAAGAACTGAGTGTAAAAATCAATGATCTGCTGGAACCCGGGGATTTGATACTCGTAAAAGGTTCGAGAGCAAATAAGATGGAAGATATTATCAATTTAATATAGATTGGAACTGACATATGACCTGGATATTTTTATCTATTATAATAGGAGGCATAGTTTCACTTCTGATAACACCTCTATTCATAAAATTTCAAAAGAATAAAAAAATCGGTGAAAGTATCCGTGTAGACGGTCCCAAATCTCATACTACTAAAATGGGAACACCCACCATGGGCGGAGTAATATTTGTTTTATCTTCCCTGGCCGCATTTGCCATAGTGACGCTCATAAAATATTACAGGCATGAAGTCTACAGTATCGAGGGGATATTTGCCATCTCCATACTGCTGTTATGCAGCTTGATAGGATTTATTGATGATTATATGGCGCTAAAAAAACAGAGATCTCTTGGTTTAAGATGGTGGGTAAAGATATCTCTTCTTGCCATAGTATGTGTATATTTTGTCTTGTTTTCAATATATATACTGCATGCCAGCACTTATATAGGAATACCTTTTACCAATATAAAACTTGAACTTGGAAACTGGTATTATGTTATTGTGGTGCTTATCATTATAAGCACCACAAATGCGGTTAATCTTACCGACGGACTTGACGGTCTTGCTGCAGGAACTTCTTCCATTGTGCTGGCCATATTTTGCCTGATTGCATTTCTGGAGTGGTCCATACTGGATGTTTCTTATGGAATAGATATAGCGGTAGTAAGTGGAGGGACGCTTGCAGCCTGCATAGGTTTTTTATGGTGGAATACGGCACCTGCAGAAATTTTCATGGGGGATACCGGATCTTTCGGAGTAGGGGGGCTGATAGCGGCAGTTGCAATAATCCTGAAGCAGGAACTTTTGCTTATTGTTATCGGAGGGATTTTTGTCATCGAGACTTTGTCTGTAATAATCCAGATTATATGGTTTAAAATCTTCAAAAGAAGAGTTTTTAAAATGGCTCCTATACACCATCATTTTGAACTCCTGGGATGGCCGGAAATCAAGATTATAATAAGATTCTGGCTGGTAAGCGCTTTGTTTGGCGGAGTGGGATTTTTTATTTATTATTTAAAATTCATAGACTAAAAAAATGGCATATAGATTCGATACTGTTAAAAATAAAAATTTGCTGGTGATCGGTCTAGGTAAGACAGGAATTTCGGTAATAAAAAAATTGCTTGATATATGTGCAACCATAACCGGAATCGATAGCAACCCGGCATTGAATGTGGGGGATGCATTCGATGGATACCGGTATTCGGATCGCGGCAATCTGAAAATAATACTGGGTAAAAATATATCAGAAGGAAAAGAGATATTGAGAAAAACGGATCTGGTGATAATCAGTCCCGGTGTTCCTGAAAGTATTCCAATAATAAGACTGGCTTCAAAATATAAAATTCCTATCTGGAGTGAGTTGGAACTGGCATGGAGACTATTAGGTGTTGAGGATAAAGATAGGACTATAGCCGTGACCGGTACCAATGGGAAAACGACGGTAGTGAATCTGATAGGGAAAATTCTCGATGACTCCGGGAAAAATTGCGCAGTATGCGGAAATGTCGGATTGCCATTGATAGACACCATAGATACAGGAAATGAATATAAGCATTATCAGAGGGATTTAATCAGAGTCATTGAAGTCAGCAGTTTTCAACTGGAATGGATTTATGATTTCAAACCGCACATCAGTGTGATTTTAAATATTACAAGCGATCACATAGACAGGCATGAAACGTTCGAAAACTATGTTGATTTGAAATTAAAATTGCTGGCAAACCAGAATAAGAATGACTGGTCGATCGTCAATGCAGATGACCGGAATATAAACGAAAAAATCAGGACTATTTCAAAAAGCCGGAACCAATTACCGGAAATAATTAAATTTGGACTGCAAACAAAAGAGGGCATGAATCTTTTTTATGAAAATAACCGTATTTATTACAGGATAGAAAAAAGCAATGGCGAGATCAATATAAAAAATATTCTTTTGAAAGGCAAACATAATATTTCAAATATCATGGCCTCTGTTGCAGCAGCAGTCTTGATAGGAATAGACAAAAAAAGCATGGAAAAAACGATTAACAGTTTTAAACCACTTGACCATAGACTGGAATATCTGGGTTATATAAGAGGTTTAAGATGTTTCAATGATTCCAAATCAACCAATCCGGATGCGACTATTGTAGCTATTAATGACTTTGGGAAAGAAATCACATTGATTATGGGCGGTAAGGACAAAGACATGGATTTCTCGGAATTAATACCGGTTTTGAATAAAAAAGTGAAGAACCTGATCCTGATAGGAGAAACTTCTTCCAGCATCTATAAAGAGGTTATGAAGAGCACCTGTGATTATAATGTATATAAATGCGATACACTTGAGGCAGCCGTAAAAAAGGGGTTTGAAGTTGCCGGCCCGGGAGAAGTCTTAATGCTTTCTCCGGCATGTGCAAGTATGGATATGTTTAAAGATTATAAAGATAGAGGGAACAGGTTTAAAAATTTGATATTTTCCGAAAAGTGAAGTGTTATGGAAAAGAGAATCAATATTCGAAGATATAGTTTTTTAAAAGTCGATATAGAGTATTATTTTCTGTTTATTTTGACTCTGATACTATCAATAATCGGACTCATCATGATATCAAGTTCTTCTATCTCAATAGGCGAGAGATACTTTAACGATCCTTATTGGTTTATAAGAAGACAGGTAATATGGTGGGCAATATCTTTTGTTTTTTTCCTCTTAGCCTCAAGAATAAACTACCGTTATTATAGAAAATTTTCTAATTATCTGATCCTTATATCGATTGCGTTACTTGCACTGGTCTTTATACCAGGTTTTGGAATCGAGATAAATGGTTACAGAAGATGGCTGGATTTCTGGTTTTTTAGTATTCAGCCTTCCGAATTTGTGAAATTAGCTCTGATCGTTCTGTTTTGTGATAATCTTGACCGAAGATATAAAGATAATAAACATATCAAGAATATTCTTTTTCCATCGTTTTTAGCATTATGTGTGGTTGCTGTCCTGATATTCCTTGAACCCGATCTGGGTTCGATGGTAGTAATAGGATTAATAATGTTTATAGTTTTATTTGTTGGAGGGGTGAGACTTAAACATTTATTTGGGCTTGGATTTATAGGGTTTATTGTAACGGTAGGATATTTATTTTCGGAGGATTATCAGAGAGAAAGGCTTTTAGCCTTTATCAGCAGGATAATAGGGCTATTAAATGGAAAGGGTGAGATAGGAGAGGTTAATTTTCAAATCTCCCAGTCTTTGATCGCTCTGGGTTCAGGAAATTTGACAGGGGTAGGTCTCGGTAACAGTATACAAAAATACTCTTATCTTCCGGAAGCACATACGGATTTTATCTTTGCAATTATCGGTGAGGAATTGGGACTATTGGGCACTATTCTTGTAGTTATTTTATTTATCCTCTTCCTGATTTTTGGAATCAGGGTCTGTATAAAAGCCAGAGATTATTTTGGCAGAGTAATGGCGGTCGGTCTTACAAGTATGATAATAATTCCTGCAATAATCAATATTTCCGTGGTCATCGGATTACTTCCCATAACCGGTCTGACATTGCCTTTTATCAGTTTTGGCGGGTCATCACTTCTTGTCAGCATGATAGCAGCGGGTATGCTTTTAAATATATCCAGACAAAATGCATTACCTCCAAAGAACCCTGAATTATCCGGATACTTAAAATAGAATGATCTAAAATATGGAGTCAATGAGAAAAAAAATATTAATATGCGGCGGAGGAACCGGAGGACATCTGTATCCGGCCCTGGCTATAATAGAATATATCAAGGAAAATTATCCTTTATGTGAGCTTTTTTTTATAGGGTCCGATAAAGGATTGGGAAGAGAATTAATACCCGGGTTTAATATAAATTATAAAAACATAAAATCCAGCGGTTTGATTCTGAGTGGAAATATATTTAGAAAATTTTTAAATATTATGAAATTTTTATACTGGTTTACCCTGGGTTTTTTTCAATCATTTAAGATAGTACTGAAGTTTAAACCTGATATAATACTGGGTATGGGTGGTTATATTTGTGCTCCTGTTCTTACAGCAGGCATTTTTAATTTTAAAAAAATAGCCCTTCATGAGCAAAATTATATCCCCGGAAGGCTGAATAATTTTTTTTCGAGATTTGCTAAATTTGTTTTTATTAGCTTTGAGGATACAATAAAATATTTAAAAGTTAAAAAAAACAGGGTAGTCTTTACCGGAAATCCATTAAGAAAAACAATAACACAATCAAGAAATATTAAGCCGGAATTTAAAAAATGGGGCCTGGAAGCAGGTAGATTCACTGTGGTTGCATTCGGCGGAAGTCTGGGTGCCGAAAAAATAAATAGTACAATTATGGATTTATACGATTATTTTAAAAATAATCATGAAATCCAAATCTTACTTATTTGCGGCAGTCGTTTCTATGATAAACTTGTCAGTAGTAAAAAGAAGTCTTTTAAATCCAAAGAAAAATTGATTTTAAATATTTTTCCATATATACACGAAATGCAGGAAATATATAGAATTTCAGATCTAATAATTTCCAGAGCGGGAGCAAATACTATATCCGAAATAATCGAGTACAACATACCTTCGATACTTATTCCTTATCCTGATGCAGTGGCCAATCATCAATTTTACAATGCAGATTTTCTGGTAAAAAAAGGAAAAGCTGTCCTGATTGAGGATAGGGATCTTGATAGCGGAAAAATGGCTGGAGTTATAGAATCACTTATGAAGGATGACCTGAAAAAATATAAGGGTATGAAAGATATGGAAATAAAAGATAGGCAAATAAATAGTGCAAAGATTATCACTTCAAAACTGATGGAGAACTAAAGTTGGAAAATAATTACGATGTCTTAAAAAAGAGTAAAAAGTGCTTTCTTATCGGGATAGGCGGAGCAGGGATGAGCGCAATAGCTCATGTACTGCACGGTATGGAGTTTGAGGTATCGGGTTCGGATATGAAAGAATCCCGCTATACCAGTGCTTTAAAAAATGAAGGTATTAAAATTTTTATTGGTCACAATCAAAAAAATATCGAGGGTGCCGATATAGTGATTTATTCTACAGCGATACCTGAAGATAATGTGGAGATGCGAGCTGCTGCGGATAAAAAAATTCCACTGCTTGCCCGATCTGATGTACTGGCATGGATCCTAAACGGTAAAAAAGGTATTGCGATTTCCGGAACTCATGGTAAAACTACTACGACTTCTATGATTTCCCTGATATTAAGTGGATTGGGTATGGATCCCATTATAATGGTAGGGGGAGAGCTAAATGAGCTGGGGTCAAATGCAAGACACGGCAAGGGTGAATACGTAGTAGCAGAAGCATGCGAAAGCGATGGGTCATTCTTGAAATACAGACCTTTTTTAAGCGTGGTCACCAATATAGAAGGTGATCATTTTGATTTCTATAAAAATATCGAAGAAATAAAACAAAGCTTTTTGAAATTCATAACCAATACCAAGTCCGGAGGGATGGTAATTCTTAACGGTGATGAAGAATATCTCAGGGATTTCTTTAAATCTGATGATAAAAAAATTATATATTATGGGATTGACCCTGAAAATCATATTTGTGCCGAAAATATAAAATTTTCTGATCTTACTTCATCTTACACCCTTGTTATCCGCGATAAAGACAAAAAACCGGGGAGAATAAAAATAAAGCTGAATGTACCTGGTCTCCATAACATTAGGAATAGTCTGGCAGCATTTGCCGTATGTTATGGTATGGACCTCGACATGGAAAAGGCTTCCGATATATTGAAATATTTTACGGGTGTAAAAAGGAGATTTGAAAAAAGGGGAGAAAAGAAAGGTGCCATCATCTTCGATGATTACGCGCATCACCCTTCCGAAGTAAAAGCAACTCTGGAAGCTGCCATTCAGGAAAAAAATAAAAGAATAATCGTAGTCTTCCAGCCGCATAGATATTCCAGACTGGCTAATTTAAAAGATAAATTCAATGGTTGTTTTGATGCAGGCGATATCCTTATAGTTACTGACGTATATGGTTCGGGAGAACAGCCAATACCTGGTATTACAGGTAAATCTTTAGTCGACACCCTGATAGATAATGGTTTTAAGAATAAAATAATCTATATTCCAAAACTGGGGGATGTAACAGAATATCTTGAGATCAATATGAAGCAAAATGATATGATTCTGTTGATGGGAGCAGGAGATATTACCAGGGTCACAGATGAGATATTGAAACCTTAAGTTTGGAGTATTGAAATGAAGGGGGAAGTTACGACCAGAGAAGAAATCAAGAGGGAAATAAAGGATACTTTATTTAATGATGTTCTTTTCGATGTTGATACATCCTCTTTGACTTCCATCAGGACCGGTGGGAAAGCTCTGTGTTATTTTAAGGCAGACAAAATAAAAGATTTAATAAAAATTATAGATACCTGTATAAAAAAACAAATTAAGTTTATAGTAGTAGGGGATGGTACAAATATTTTATTTAACGATGGATATAACGATATTGTGATCATAAAACCGGGCAATGATTTTGATTATCTTGAATTTGAAGATGAAGATAAAATCATCGCCGGGTCAGCTTATAAACTTTCGAAATTCGTTAACAACGCAGCGGATAGAGGGTATGATTTTTCGGAATTTTCCGGTATTCCCGGTACCGTAGGCGGCGGTGTAATGGGTAACAGCGGGAGCAAAAATGCGGGGATTTGTGATTTTATAGAGAGCATAAACTATATCTCAAATAAAAACGGAAATGTCATAGAAGAAACTGATGTTTTGAAAAAGGGAGATTTTGACTACAGGTATTTCTATATTCCGGATCTAGTGGTACTTACGGGCGTAGTTTTAAAAACAAAAATATCCGATAAGAGCAATATTTTTAAAAAAATAAAAGAGAAGATTAAAAATAAAAAATCAACCCAGCCGGTCAATACAAGAAGTGCCGGCTGTTTTTTTAAAAATCCCATTCACGATTCCAGGGCAACAGGAGAATTGATAGAAGCTTGCGGTTTAAAAGGTTTCATTTATGGCGGATCCAGGATATCGGGCAAGCATGCCAATTATATCGAAAACTTTGATAATGCCACCTCAAAAGATATATTCGTCCTCTCCAAAATAGTAAAGAATATGGTTATGGAAAAGTTTGGGATAAAATTGGAATATGAAGTGAGGTTAGTCGGATTTTAGTATGTCGGATTTATTAGAAAAATTTAAGGATCTCAAGATCAGAAAAAAGAAAAAATCATTAAGAATCGGAGTGATTGCTGGTGGTATTTCCTCTGAAAGAGAAATATCACTTTTGACCGGAGAGAATATTTACAGGTCACTGCTGAAATCGGGATATGATGCTATCTTCATAGATTTAAAAAATGATTTTTTAAATGATTTAAAAAAAATCAATCTGGCATTTCTGGCTCTTCATGGAAGATATGGAGAAGACGGTACTATCCAGGGGCTAATGGAGATTATGAAAATTCCATATACCGGTTCGGGTGTGCTTGGAAGCGCCATTGCAATCAATAAAATATTAACAAAGAAGATTTTAAAATGTGAAAATGTACTCACTCCCCAGTACGTTACCCTGGATATCGATAGTAAAAAAAATCCGGCGGGAACAGGTTTATTTATTAGTGAAAAACTTTCTTATCCGGTAATAGTCAAACCGAATTGTGAAGGTTCAACTATAGGAGTCAATATTGTGGACAGTGACGAACAATTGAAACATGCTATCGAAGATGCGTCAAAATATGATAATAATATTTTAATTGAAAAATATATAAGTGGCCGGGAATTGACAGTAAGTGTAATAGGGAAAGATCCGGTTGCTCTTCCGATAATTGAAATAAAACCCAGGAGCGGTTTCTATGATTATGAGGCAAAGTACACAAAGGGAATGACAGAGTATATAGTCCCTGCAGAGCTGTGTAGTGAATTATCCCGGCATATATCGGAAACAGCGGTAAAGTGCCATAAAGTACTGGAATGCAGCGGAATATCAAGGGTGGACTTCATACTGGATTGCCAAAACGATGCCTATGCTTTCGAATTAAACACCATGCCCGGTATGACAGCTACAAGTCTGGTTCCCAAGGCGGCCGGAGCTGTCGGGATTGATTTCGATCTGTTAGTAGAGATAATATTGGATTCGGCAAGTTTGAAAGTATAATCTCAGGTGATAAAATTAACAATAGTGAAAATATTGTACTAGCCAGAAGAAGAAAAATTCTCCGGAGAAGAATCTGGAGCTTTATTAAATTACTGCTTATTGTCATGTTCTTTGCATCGGCAGTCTGGGGATTGAATTATTTCTACAACAGCGAATATTTCAAAGTAAAGAATATAGATGTCGAAGATAATACACATTATAAGAATGAAGAAATACTGGATCTGATACCAGAAGTAATAGGGGCCAATATATTTGAAATCAATAAAAAAGCGGTCGAAGATGCAATAACGGGAGGGTTGACCTGGGTAAAAGAAGTTGAACTCAGTAAGATTTTTCCTGATAGAGTCGTAGTAAAATTGGTCGAAAGAAAACCTGAACTTATAATAGTGTACAAGGATGATAATTTCCTTATGGATGGCGAAGGTGTGATCCTGGATAAGATCGATAAAAAAAATCTGAATAATTACAAAGATTTGCTTCTGATAAAAAATGCAGTCAGTTATAATGTAAGTATAGGTGAAAAAATTGCAAAAAAGAATGCTTTGAGCTGTATAGATATTTATAAAGCTTTCGACAGTGAAATGAAATCTATAATAAACGAAGCAAGGCTTGAAGACAATATTTCAGGAGACATAGTATTCGAGACTAAAGATGGAAAAGAAATCATTTTCGGTGACGGCAGCGATACGGTTAAAAAAATCGAAATATTGAAACAGATATTGGAAGATGAAACAGATTATACCGTAATAGATTTAAGAAGCCCGGAAAGTCCTGTGATAAGATAAGATTGCGGAGGTTCAATTGTCGGCAAATGAAGAATATATTGCAGGTATCGATATAGGAACTACTAAAATCACAACTTTAATCGGAAAGGTAGAAAAAAACAATATACTTAAGATAAAAGGTTATGGGATTTCCGGTTCCAATGGCATAAAGAAGGGTCTTATTGTGGATATCAACGAAGCCACAAAGTCGATACTTCATTCGATAGAAATGGCAGAAAGGACCACCAAGGTATTTGTCGATAGTGCCTATATAGGAGTGACGGGCAAACACATTTCTTTCATAAGCAACTGGTCCGACATAAAAATCAATTCTCCTAATAGTATAATAAGAAAAGCAGATGTAGACAGACTTATTTCTTCGGCAAATAAAGTGAATTTGTCTCCTCAATATGAGATCATACACACTCTTATCAAACAATTTGTTATTGACGAAGAAAAGGGTATTGTAGATCCGATAGGTTTATCGGCAAACAAATTATCTGTTGAACTGCTGGCTATTTATGGAACTGTTTCTCTTATAAATAATGTTGTAAATAGCGTAAGGGCTGCTAAAGTCGAAGTCGAGGATATAATAATAGAAGCACTGGCCTCAAGCGAAGCTGTACTTACCCCGGAAGAAAAGGAAAGCGGAGTGATACTTCTTGATATAGGAGGGGGGACGACCGATGTTGCGATTTATAAGGATAAGAAGATGGTATTTACATATTGTCTGCCCGTGGGAGGAGATTTGATAACAAATGATATTTCCATCGGTCTTAATATAACACTTCCAAAAGCAGAAGAAATCAAAAAGAAATTTGCCAATGTTGACTATAATTTCTATGATACATTAAATAAAGTAAATATAGGTGACATCAAGATAGATAGTAATAAAACAACCTTAAACATAAGATTGTATAATATAGTGAATTGCAGGGTTAAGGAATTGCTGGGTCTTGTTAAAGAAAAGGTTGAAGGTTATAGCTTCATGCACGAGGTCCCCTGCGGGCTGGTTATAACGGGCGGGACCTCCATGCTTAAGGGAATAGCCCCGCTCGCAAATGCTGTTTTTAATTTACCGGTGAGATTGGGAATCCCCTGTGATACTGAAGGACCTGCGGAAGTCATAAGCGATCCTATCTATTCTACAGGAGTGGGCCTGCTAAAATATGCTTACCAGATGAAGAATTATCGAAGTCTGGATCAAATAGGAGAAAAAAAAGAACAATATACTTTTTTAAACAGGTTTAGAGATTTTATTTTAAAAATTTTAAAAAATGAAAGTAGGTGATAGCAGTGAGCATGGATTTTGATAAAAGCTATTATGCAGTCATAAGAGTGATAGGGGTAGGAGGAGGCGGCAGCAATGCCATAAACAGGATGATGGAAGATAATTTGAGCGGATGCGAGTTTGTGGCAATAAATACTGATGCCCAGGCACTTATGATGTCAAGTGCCGACAGGAAAGTGCTGATAGGCGAAAGCGGACTGGGTGCAGGATCTAACCCTGAAATAGGAAGAGTAGCTGCTGAAAAATCTATAGAATCCATTAAAGAAGTTGTGAAAGATGCAGATATGATATTTTTGACCGTAGGCGAAGGCGGTGGGACGGGAACCGGTGCGGCTCCTATTATTGCAGCAGCTGCCAGAGAGGCAGGGTGTCTGACGGTCGCGGTTGTGACAAAACCATTCACCTTTGAGGGCAGGAAAAGAATGTGTCAGGCTGAAGAGGGAGTCGACAATTTGAAAGATAAAGTCGATACTCTGATAATCATACCAAATGACAGGCTGCTCGAAATTTCCGATGATAACACAACACTTCTCAATGCGTTTAGATTGGCAGATAACGTACTGAGAGCAGGTGTAAGAGGGGTCACCGATTTGATAACTCTGCCCGGGCTTATAAATCTGGACTTCGCAGATGTAAAATCGATTATCAAAAATGCGGGAAATGCAATACTCGGGGATGGAATGGCATCCGGTGAAAGCAGGGCTATCAAAGCTGCCCAGAATGCAATCAACAGTCCTTTGATCGAGAGTTCAATAGAAGGAGCAAACGGGATCCTTCTCAATATATCCGGTGGGCCCGATTTAAAACTTTTTGAGGTCAACCAGGCAGCGGAAATCATAAGAAATGCTTCCAGCCCAAACGCTAATATTATCTTTGGTGCGGTAATCGATGAGAGTATGAATGATAATGTAAAGGTCACTATTATTGCCACCGGATTTGAATCACGAAAAGCTCAAAAAGTAAAATTGGATGAGGGTCAGAAGAGGAAAAAAGAAGTAGAGAAAAAATTATTTGAATTTGAAAAAGAGATACTGTCCGGAAAAAGTAAAAAAGAAGATTTCAAAAAAGTTTCGGAAGATGACTTCAAGTCTTTGGAAGATGACGACTATCTTGATATACCTACTTTCTTGAGAAAAAATAAAAAATAGTTCTAGTCTCAAATGATCGGAAAGTTTGAAATGACAGGAATGGAAAATATATCGGCACATAACCTTCCAGTATATTTATCAAACTATTTAAAAAATAATCATGGAATAATTTTATGCTTTACAACAAGAAACAGCGGACCGGGTAGCGACGGAGTTAATTCTTTTAATCTCGATTATTATGCCGGCGGGAATGAGGAAAATGTCAGGAAGAACAGGGAAATGATCTTAAAGAAACTGGAACTGAAAAAAATGAGAAAAATATATTCGGTAAAACAGGTCCACGGAACAAATATATTGAACATCGATAAAAATATGAATCTTGAATCGGACAAAATCATGAAGGAAGCTGATTGTCTGATTACGGATTTGAAGGATATCCCGATTATGGTGATGGGAGCGGACTGTAATCTAATACTGATGGCAGATACAAACAAAAAAGTGATTGCTGCCGTTCATGCCGGGTGGAAAGGAACTTTACAGGGATTGGCGGCAAAAGTAATTTCATATATGAAGGAAAATTTCGGAAGTAAAAGCAGAGATATCTTTGTTGCTTTTGGTCCCAGTATAAGAAAATGCTGTTATAAAATCGACAGTAGTGTGTTAAAAAGTTTTACGGATAAATTTGGTTCGGGGAGTTTTTTTACAAAGAAAAACAATGATATTTATTTGGACCTCGTTAAACTAAATCATATTCAGTTGGAAAAATCAGGGATATATGAAGAAAATATTTTTGATTGTGGGAAGTGTACCCATTGTAACGAGGATTTTTTTTCATATCGGAGAAACAAAGCAACCGGAAGACAGGCGGGAATAGCGATTATCAAGTAATCATAGTTATTTGAATATGGAAAATAGTATTGATTCAATTAAAGAGCCTGATAGATTAAGAAGAAATATCGATAATCTAAAAGAAGAAATAGAGCTAACCTGTAAAAAAATCGGCAGAGAAAGCAGGGATATAACAATCATAGCTGCTGTGAAATATGCTTCTGCCGGGCAGGTAAAATCGGTCTATGATCTTGGTATCAGAAATTTTGGCGAAAATAGGGCTGACCAGCTGGAGGAAAAATATAATGTGATTAAAGGAGGTCCGGTATGGCATTTTATTGGACATCTCCAGAGCAGGAAAATAAAAATAGTAGTTCCTCTGGTAGAATTCATACATTCGATAGATGATATAAATACTTTAAGTAAAGTGAATGATGAAGCCAGAAAACTAGATAAAGTTCAAAAATTATTAATAGAGGTCAATATTTCGGGAGAACAGTCTAAATTTGGTATAAATCAGGCCGACCTGCATGGTTTTATTGAAAAATCATTGAATTTCAGAAATATAGAGATAGCGGGATTGATGACTGTCGCACCTCTGACTGATGATTTCGAATACCTGAGGGATATCTTTAAAAGACTTAAGACTCTCAGAGATAAGTCGAATAAAGATTTTAAAAATATTATGCTACGGGAACTATCTATGGGAATGAGCAATGATTACAGGTTAGCGATCGAAGAAGGTGCCACTATGATAAGGATCGGTTCTATCATTTTTAAATAAACATTTAATCATACAGAGGAGGGCAAATGAGCAGATTTTTTAAGAAGACTCTTTCTTTTTTTGGCATATCCGATGAAGATGAAATAGATCTGGACGAGATGGAAGGCAGGGAAACAGAAAAAGTAAAAGTCAGAACATTGAGGGATAAAAGTGGTAAAATAGACTCTGTTAATGAAAAAGAGAGTCCAAGGAGGGGTCATATTTTTGGTTCAAGGCCACCCAGAAAAATCTCATTGATTGGTTCAGGAAGAGATGGAGTCAAGTCGAGGGTTTTTGTTGCAGAACCCAAAGAATTCGAGGAGATACAAGTAATTGCTGATAATTTCAAGAATGATATTCCCGTGATAATCAACCTGCAGAAAGCTGATCAGGAATTAGGTAAAAGAGTGATCGATTTTTGCAGCGGGCTTACTTATGCTCTGGAAGGGAATATTAAAAAGGTAGCAGAAAAAGTTTTTTTAATCACCCCCTTTAATGTAGAAGTCAGTTCCGAAGAAAAGGAACTGCTGCGGGAAGAGGGTTTTTATGATCACTTTTAGGAAAAGAAGGTATTTATTTGTGCAGTTATAAACTCGGAATAATAGGCTGCGGAAATATGGGTGAAGCAATACTTGGAGGAATACTGGATTCAGGTTTTTTAAACAACGATGAAATTGTGTCTTATGACATTGATGATTGCCGTAGAGAATATATTGAAACCAATTATAGGGTGAATCAGGCCGGAGGAATTTCGGATGTTATAAAAAAATGCAGATATGTTCTTTTATCTGTAAAACCAAAAGATATAAAAACAGTACTAAAGGAGATCAAGACCTGTTTCGACAATAAGATAAATTCAATTATAAGCATTGCAGCCGGCATATCTACAGATTATATAGAAAAGACATTGGATTCAAATGCTTCAGTTATAAGGGTAATGCCCAACTATCCTGCTTTGTTTAAAAAGGGTATGTCAGCCATAAGCAAGGGCAGATTTACAAGAGATGAGGATTTATCTTTTACCGAGAAATTAATAAAGAGTACAGGAGATTATGTAATAATCGATGATAAATACCAGAACCTGGCGGCTGCTTTAAATGGGAGTGGACCGGCCTATTTTTTTCTTTTCTGTAAATATCTGATAAAATCCGGAATAAAAAATGGGCTGGATCCGGAAATATCAAAAAAATTAGTCATTGGAACAATGAATGGCGCAGGAACTGTCATTGATAAATCCGGAATGGAGCTTGACGATTTAATCAAAAAAATTGCATCTCCGGGCGGCACCACCGAAAGAGCCCTTAAAGAATTTGAAAAAAATAAACTTGATAAAATAGTTTATGAAGCCGTAGAAGGTGCAAAAAAGAGAGCAAATGAATTGCAGAATCTGCTTGATTAAAAAGCTGCAGTGTTTTTGCGGTTTTATATAAAATATAGATAATACGGATAAAAGAGTATGGGGAGGAAATAATGAATATAAATGCGGAGAATATCCAGAAAAAAGAATTTCATGTTGTATTTAAAGGATACAAACCTGAAGAGGTCGATAAATTTTTGGACATTCTTACGGTAGAGTTCGATAAATTACAAAGATCTCAAAAAGAGCTTCAGGAAAATATAGAAAAACTAAAATACGAGGGGAACAAAGAATCAAGTGAGATGAAAAGAGTTATCCAGGAGGCACTTGTATCTGCTCATAAGATTGCAGAAGATATAAAACAGAAGGCAGAACTTGAAGCCGAGGAGTTGATAAGAACCAAAGTAGCCGAGCAGGAAAAATCATATAAGGATTTATTGACCAGAAAAGCAGAACTGGAAAGGGATATAAAGGAACTGAGCCTGAAGTATGAAGACTTTAAAGGTAAGATTGAAAAGCTGGCAGATGATCTCAAAAAAAGTACTTCAAAGGTAGCAGAAGGAAAATATTTTGATATTTCTGAGATTAAAGATGAGGAGTTTGATATTGATAGAACTGATGAAGATAAGAATAATAAAGAAAGTAAAAAAACAGAATATCCTACCGAAAAAGAATTAAATATACTTGAAGGTATCAAAGAGAAAGAAGGAAAAGAAAATTCAAAAGTAGAGGAGGAAAAAGAAATAGAAGAAGAACAAGAAAAAGTTGGTGAAGAGGAGAAAGAAGAAGAAGAAAAGGAGGAAGAAGCCGGTGGGGGAAAAAAGAAGAAATCTATTATTTATGAATCCGAAGAGACTGAAGAAATTGATTATGAATATAAACCAAAGAGAGTGAAAAAGAAAATAGATATAGCCAATCCGGATATAATCAATGATTTCTTTAAAACCGATGAAGACTGAAACAATAAAATTGCTTATAAAACCTAATTCCGCTGTGACCCGCATTAATGGTATTTACGGAGACAGGATAAAAATAAAACTTGCTGCTGTACCCGAGAAGGGGAAAGCAAATAAAGAACTGATAAATTTTATTTCCGGTAAGATTGGCGTACCCAAAAAAAATATAAAAATAATTGCCGGTGAAAAATCGATTTATAAAGAAATCAGCGTAAAATCGGATAAAGATTTAAAATTAGCTGTAAAACTCCTTTCAAATTAAGACTCATTTAAGTATATTTTAACTAGAAAAAACCTACCCATTCTTATCATATAACTAAATTAACTATAATAATCCGATATAACCCCACAATAATTTAAAATTCCATATCTTTTAAAGTTCCAGCAGAGAATAACAGTATCAAACAGTGCATTAGCCAAAAAAACCGTTGACAAATGAATATTATAGTTCTATTATTAATCTATAAATATTTTATAATTTTTTTATTATAAATTTCGCAGCGTTCCAAAAAAATGGAAATAATCCTTATAATAACAGAAAATAAAGAGCTCACCAAAAATATACCCCGGATAAAACTGCAAAATCACGATATATTGGTTTTAAACAATACAAATTATATCAAGCATTATTTGGAAGAATATATGCCAAAATATATTGTATTATCGGCAAAATTAAAGAATTATAAGGAAATTTCAGATTATATAAATAATAATACCAGCAGTGAGCTTATTATTACCGATTCGAAGGAAAAGAAGGGTCTTCTATCCGGAAATATTTTTACCGGAAGTATAGAGAAGATAGATGATCTGAAGAGGATACTGGAGATCGTAGACAATTTGAATCCTAAATTGGATTCAAAAGACAAAGATAGTTATAGATTCATACCGCAGCAGGTGATTTCTTTCTACTCCGTTCAGGGTGGAGTCGGGAAAACCAGCATAGTCTTTAATTTCGCCTGGTATTTGAAAGATATTGTCAGAGGGAAAATACTGATCATAGATTTGAATTTTTGTGAGGGCCCATCGGATCTCGCTATTAATCTTGATTTGAATTTATCACCGAATTTAAGTGTGTTTATCGAAAAGATCACCCAGGGGAAAGATTGTTTTGATAAATCCATTATAAGTCTGGCAGGTAATGATAAGATAGATATCCTTCAGCCGCCATTGTCTATATATCAGAGCGATAAATTCAATATAGATATGCTGGATAGTATAATTTATTCTGCCAGGAACAAATATGACATAATAATAGCCGATGTTCCTTTCCGATATGACAATATTTCGCTGGAGATGCTGAATCTTTCAACCACCTCGATCCTGGTCCTATCTCCTGATATAAAACTGATTTCACGTGTAATCAATTTTCAAAAATTTCTTCCACCCGGACAGAAAAAAGGGATCATTTTCAATAAGATCAACCGGAATGAAATGACATATATAGATGAATGGAGAGATGTCTCGGGTATTTCAGTATATGACCGGATATCTTTTATACCCGAAGATAAAAGAAGGATTATAGCCAGCGGCAGAAATTCTTTCAATATTCTTGATTTGCAGACAGGTATGCCTGATCTAAAGAAAGTCATCTTTTAATAATGGATGAAGAAAAAAAATTATACACCATAAAAGAAGTATCGGAATTGGTTGGTATAAGCGAAGCAGAGGTGATAAGAGTGGTTATGCTCAAGAAGCTGCCGGCTATAAGGATGGGTAAAGCCATAAGAATAAAAGAAGATGACCTTGAGGCGTTTTTAAAAGAATTCATAGGCGCAGAGGAAGCAAAACCGGACTACAGGGAACCGGTGTTATATACAGCCGAGCAGGTTGCAAGAATCTTGAAATTATCGGTAGACAATATTTGGAATTTACTTAAAACAGGAAGGCTGAAAGGATTCAAGGTAAGGGAAGGCAGAAGTTCCTGGAGGATCCCTGCAAGCAGCCTGGATGATTTTATAGAAAGCAGGACCAGGCAATCAATATAAATTTATAATGTGATGGTTGGTAACGAGGAAAATAAATCCAGATTTACCGTATGGGAGAAGGTAGCGGTAGCAGTAATTGTAATTTTGATAATTATTATAGTTCTATTGATATTCAACCAGGAAATAAAAAATTATATCGAAGTTTTTAAGAACTGGTATAGAAGTAAAATTTAGTAAATGTTGGTTTATTTTTCTTTAAGGAGGTGAAAATAATGAAAAAATTAGTAAGAATTTTGATAGCACTGGCTTCCCTTATTGGAATAGCTGGTCAAGTTAGATGGTAATCTGGCGGCAAAATTAATATTATAACAATTCTTTTTTTCTGGTATAATGCTCTATATTTTAGCTAAAATATAGGAGCAAGTAATTTTGACAGAAAAGAAAAGTAGCTTTGTTTTAAATATATACGTTTTTTTTATATTTTTAGCAGGGCTATCTATATTTACTTATATTCTTTTTAGATATAGGGATATATCATTAGTTGGAGTGGTGCTGTTCGGATTGCTGGCATTTACGGCTGATAATCTATCGGCATCACTTCCGCGAACTGGTAGCGTTTCAGTAAATCCTGCAATTTCTCTTGCCAGTCTAATACTTTTTGGTCCATCTACGGCTATTTTAGTGACTGCATTTTCAATTTTTAACATAAAAGAATTTGTCAAAAAAGTTCCTTACTATAAACATCTATTTAATACTGGACAATATTTTTTATTAATGGGTGTTGCAAGTATTATATTTGAAAGCACATTCAATAGGACTGCTATAAGTTTTTTTAATCCTGCAAATATTAGTTTTTTATTTTTAGCTGCATATATTGGCTTTCTTGTAAACACAATACTCACAGCAATTGCTATCTCTTTAAGTGAAAATAAAAATTTTATTAATATATGGATCTATAATTATGCATGCTTAATCCCATTTATATTTTTTTTAGCCGTAATGGCAATTTTTATATCTTTTCTCTATAAATTATACGGGCCACCAACAGTAATATTTACGTCTCTTCCATTAATAATTGCACAATATGCTTATATGCTTAGAATCAAAGAAAGAAAGGCTCTAATAAACAGCATTATGCAGATTGTGAAGATAATAGATGCAAAAGATCCATATACTGCAGGGCACTCTATAAGGGTAGCCGAATATACCGAAAAGATTGCCAGGAAGTTAAGGCTCAACGAATACGATGTCGACATATTGACAAATCTTGCGAATTTACACGATATAGGTAAGGTGCAGATAGATTTAAGCATCCTAAACAAACCGGGGAAGTATGATGATGCTAATTGGGTAGAGATGAAGAAGCATCCCGAAGTAGGATATGAAATAGTAAAAGAAATCGTATTTTTAAAAAATTCGGCAAAAGCAATACTGCATCATCATGAAAAAATTGATGGCGGCGGGTATCCATACGGGATAAAGGGAGATAAAATCCCTCTTTTTGCCAAAATACTTACAGTAGCGGATGCTTACGATGCAATGACCTCCAACAGGCCTTATAAAAAAGCGTTGACACAGAAAAAAGCCATAAAAGAGCTGGAAAGATGTGCCGATAAGGACTTCGATAGAAAAATAAGCGGCATAATGATAGAGATAATAAAAGAAGAAAATCCTTTAGAATGTTAAAACAGTATTTTTCAATCTTTTTAAAATGCCTGCTCGTTTTACTTGCGGGAGCCGCTCTGGGTTTTATATTTTTTTATTTTTTCAAGAATGCCAGTGTGTTCATAACGGATAAATTCAAAATACTGCAGGGTGTTTTTGGAATACGTGAATACCGGGAAGGCATGTCCTTCAATTATATATTGGTGGCTATTTTTCTGGGAAATCTTTTATCCACTTTAGGATATTTTGGTCTGGGTTACTTGAAGGCTGCTCTTCCTTTAAGCTTTGTCACCGGTGTTTTTACCATTATTTTTCTGTTTTCAGGAACCATAAGACACGGGACTTCTATCCCGGGAGAAGTAATAATACTTTTTTCCATTGAAATGTTTTACCGGGTCATGGCTATGACCACGGGTGAATACATAAATAGAAATAAATTCAAGAATAAAGCTATTCCGATTTCTTCCATGGTCATCATATTCGCAATGCTTGTTTCTGCAGTTTTTTATGAGTTATATCAGATTTTTTAAAGGATTGTCTGCGATTTCTTATTAAATTTGCTCTTCCATTTAAGACTGTTGAATACCAGTTTGAAGAATTTAATGGTATCGGTAACGGGATTCACATAACTGACGAAGTCTTTATGATATATAGTTGTGATAGGTATATTTTTGATATTATATCCCAGCCAGCTGGCCTTGATCACAATTTCCGGTTCGGTATCGAAGTTCCTGGTTTCCAGTTTGATATTTTTTAAAACTCTCGTGCTTATGTATCTGAACCCGGACTGGACATCACTGATTTTCCTATCTGCAATATTGGAAATGATCCAGGAAGTAAAGACATTTGTGGCCAATCTTATAAAGGGCATATTTTTAGTATTATCAAGCCGGTTTCCGATTATCAAATCCGGTTTTTCTTTTTCTATAACTTCCAGGAAATTCTTTATTTCACGGGTATCATGCTGTCCGTCAGCATCGATGGTTATAACCCCCGAATAATTGTCCTTGATAATATGATTGAAACCTGTTTTAAGCGACTGTCCCTTTCCTTTATTTATAATATGTTTGATTGGTATTATTTTAATATTTTCCGGAGTTTTTATTGATTCTATAATCTTAATGGTATTGTCGGTTGAACCATCATCGACTACGATTATATCAAGGTTATACCCAAGACAACCTTTGATTACCGCTCCAATATACTTCTCTTCATTATAGGCCGGAATAAGAATTGCAATACCGGCATTATTGTGATCATTCATTTATTTTTATTTTGTCTTCTGTTACACGGTTATTATTATTCTTTTCATCTTACCGGAGTCTATAATCTATACAACATAAAAATATTTCAAGGATGATAAATTCCGGTATCAGTTATCAAAAGATCGACTTTGATATCATCTTTTGATACAGGGATACTGTCGATTACCTGTATATCAAAACATAATGCTATTTTTTTTACTCCCTTCGGAATACGCAGGAGAAGTTTGTCATAAAAGCCGCCGCCATATCCCAGACGGTTAAGGTTTTTATCAAAACCTACCCCCGGGACAATAGCCAGATCTATATCGGAGATTTTTGCTTTTCTGCATAAGACAGTATTGGGTTCCAGGATCCCGTAAGCCCCTTTTTTTAGCTGCTTTTTCGGATCATTTACATAAAAGAGTTCTAATTGCTGATCACTGACCTGTGGAAGTATGATATTTTTACCATCCTTCAGAGCTTTTTTTATGACTATGGTTGTATCAATTTCGCTTCTGAAGGGATAGTAAATTAAAATATTACCTGAATTTTTATAATTAACCGTATCAAGAAATTTAGCTGCTATTATTTTGCTTATTTTCTTTCTATACCGGATCTGCATGCTATCTCTTCTATTTTGAATTATTTTTCTAAGTTCTTTTTTATAGAAACCGGTTTGTGTTGGTCTATTGTTATTCTTCATAGAAAATTATGCATAAACCCCCTGGTCCCAGATGTGTTCCAACTACGGCACCAATATCCACCCTGAATATTTTTTTTGGGTTGAACGTCTCTTTTATCTTTTCATATATTTCGGCCGCATCTTCTTTTGCGTCGGAATCTCCTACCGATACTATGAGGTTTTGAGGATTTTTTACCATAGTTTTCATGGAATTTATTAATTCTGTTTTGGCCTGGTTCCATCTTCTTGCAGTTTTAAATTGAGATACCTCACCGTCATGAATAGTAAGTATTGGTTTTATTTCCAGAAGTGAGGCGATAAGACCTTTTGCCTTTCCTATTCTCCCGCCCTTTTTTAAATATTCCAGCGTGCTGGGTACAAATAATACTTTAATCTTTGGCTTTAGATCATATATACTTTTTAAAATCTCTTCTTTTGATTTGCCTTCCTTTGCCATCTGAGCCGCCTTTAATACTAAAAAACCCAGAGCCATACTAACATACCCGGAATCAATTAATTCTATATCCCTATCGGGCATATCTTTTTTTGCCATTTCTACGGAATTTATGGTACCGGACATCTTTTTGGAAATATGAATAGATATTATGCTTTCACTTTTTTTAAGGATATCCGTATACGCTTCTATAAAGTCTTTTGGGGTGGGCTGGGTTGTAGTGGGCAGTTTTTCGGATGTTCTGATTTTCTTATAAAAATCATTTATTGTTATATCTTTTCCATCATCCAGAAAACTTTCCTCCCCGAAGATTACCGTAAGCGGAATAATCTTTATGTCCAATTCTTTAGCCAATTCCACCGGTAAGTCAGAAGTACTATCGGTAATTATTGCCACTTTGCTCATTTTACCTCCTTTATTGATTACTAATTATTATAATTTATGCTTTTTTTAAAATATTTTCAATTAATTTAGCAATCTTTTCGCCTATGAAGATTTCTTTTTTATAACCTTCAAAATGGCTGAATTTCATATCATTCACGGAGGCAGAGTGCTTACGTCCTGCCATGTTTCTTATATGTGATAGGCCCAGCACCTTTATTTTTAGAAAATTTGCCATTATGACCTCCGGAACAGTTGACATTCCTACTGCGTCTATTCCCAGTTTACGCATAACATTTATTTCGGCATTAGTCTCAAGAACCGGTCCTTTTACACCTGCGTATATACCTTGCTTTAATCTTAAACCGGTATCTTTTTCTGATTTAATTGCTATATCCGTTAGTCTTTTATCATAAGGACAGCTCATGTCTATAAAATAATCATGCCGGGTATCATACTTACTGCCAAAGAAAGGATTATCAGCCATTAGATTTATATGGTCTTTTATGATCATTATATCGTCTTCGGCAAATTCCGGATTTATTCCTCCTGCCGAATTGGTGACTATTAAATTAGCGGCTGACAGATGTGATAATAGACTTACAGGGTACACCACTTCTCTCATATCATACCCTTCATACAGGTGAAGTCTTCCGCAGAATATCAGAATAGTTTTATTTTCCAGCTTCCCACAAACGATGGTTCGGCCATGTCCGGGTATTTTTGGAACAAGCATATGAGGTACATTGACCATTTCAAGAGTTATCTTATCTTGCAGGGGTAAAAATTCTATACATTTTTCAAGGAATGACCCAAGTATCAATCCAAAATCGACTCTTTGAGGTATATCAAATGTGCACAGGTAGTCATATGTTTCTTTAAGTCTTTTGTTTATTTGAAAAATTGGTTTACTCATACAAAAAAAAGATGTTCCGGGTTGACTAACAGGTATTATTTTTTGAATTTTAGCATACTTTTACCAAAAATAATTATTATTTTGGTTTTTTTTGCTATAATCCTATATAATCTTCCTATTATTTTTTATCTTAATTTTGATTTTTTATATTCTGGAGCGAATAAATGAATTCAAAAAGAATGTTTTCAACTCCTGTTTTTAAATTTTCTTTTCTGATTTTAATCATTTTTTTATCGATTTTCTTACTTATAAATCTTCAGGCATGCGAATCAGGACAGAGAGTGATCAAGATCGGTAATCAATCAGTTCTTTCCGGTGAATATAGATCTTTCGGAGAAGATCAGCTGGTCAGTGTAAAACTTGCTGCTTCAAAATTATCTCCGGTAAGAATAGGCGGATTCGACTATGAAATTGAAATTGTTACCAAAGACGATGAAGGCAATCCGGAAAAAGCTTTTCTGATTGCCCAGGAGATGGTAGACGAGGGTGTAGCCGGAGTAATAGGATCGACATTTGATGGAACCACTATAGCTTCCGTACCTGTCTACGATGAATTTGGTATACCTATAATTTCTCCGTCCGCCCAGGATCCGGAGATCTCGGGGACCGGAGATGTTTTTTTCAGAATGGTAATGAATAATGAACAGAAAGTAGAAAATATTGCGGATTTTATTATAAATGAAATCAATCCACAGAAAATTATACTTATAAACAACCAGGAGGAATATTCGATAGGACTGGTAGATTACCTGAGGGAGGTATTATCCGATAATGGCATTGAAACTCTTCAGCCGATGTCAATAAAAATAAATGAAGAGGATGCAGGAATTATTGCAGAGAACTTATTGATAGAAGGTCCTGATACGATATTTTATTGTGCAACCTATAGTGAGGTGGCAACTCTTATATCCAGGGTAAGAGAAATTGGTCTGGAGACAAACTTCATTACAGAAACAATGGGAATGGATGATAACATTTTTGTATTGGAAGATGCTCAGTACCTTGAGGGTTTGATTGCAGTGATTCCCGAACCTCCTTCTCTGGCCGATTATTCTCAAGATCCTAAAGCAGTAAGTTTCTGGTATGATTTTAATAATTATTTAAATCAGCTGGATGATCAGGATATCAGTATTGAGGGACCGGGAACATATGCTCCTTACAGTTATGATTCTGTTTTCGTGATTATCGAGGCTATGAAACAGTCCAACTCTATTTTACCTCAAGATTATATAGACGAACTCAGAACTATTTCTTTTGACGGAATTGTGGGACACATTGAATTCGATTCTATTGGCGATAGAATAAGCCCGTTATCGACAGTCTTCGTAGTAAAAGACGGTGCATGGGTAAGATATTAATTCCCGACAATAAAATTCAATGTTTTTGGCACTATCTTGAAATTGGCTGGTAATTTACAGATATATTCTCCATCGGCAAAAACACTGAACCGGTATTCACTGTCAATCAAACAACTGTTGGTTTTGAAAATCTCGACATGAATATCTCCGACGTGTTTTCCCTCGTAGACTTTTGGGAAAATTTTTATAAAGTGTAATTTACTCATTCTTTTTATTATACATATATCAAATAGCCCGTCCTGCGGATCGGCTGCAGGGGTTATTTTCATACCGCCTCCATACATGGGCATATTAGCGGCAGCGATCATCATTCCGTAAATCTCTCTCCGATTGCTATCATAATCTATAAACAATCTCTTTGATTTAAACGTGATCAGGGTTTTATAAACTGCATAAGTATATTTTATCGGTCCCTTTAGGGGCAGGCGGGTATTATTTGCAAGATCGTTTACCTGCGAATCAAAACCGGAACCTGCAACGCAAACGTAATAGTATTTATCATTTATTAGGCCAAGATCCAATCTTTTTGTTTTACCTTTTTTTATTATCTGGCAGCATTTTATAATATCGGAAGGAATACCCAGGCTTGTCGAGATATCATTTCCGGAACCGGTAGGTATTACACCCAGCTTTTTATCGGTTCCCGCCAGGGCATTTGCCATATAGTGAACGGTGCCATCGCCCCCCACGGCTACAAAATTAGAGAAATCATTTTTTAGGTTACTTTTTACAGTATCCATAATGTCCTGTGAACTTTTACTAATATGGATACGATAGTCCAATTCAAGTTTTTTGAATTCCGATTCGATAAGCTCTCTTATTCCCAGAGCTTTTCCTTTTGCAGAAGAAGGGTTTAAAACTATAAGTCTTTTC
>Ga0209521_10000040_pt1 | contig 70297 bp, 54 predicted proteins | sample Rifsed19ft4_FD_184016 | JGI IMG/M metagenome (GOLD analysis project Ga0209521, IMG submission 184016) | Soil microbial communities from Rifle, Colorado, USA - sediment 19ft 4 (version 2) | ecosystem: Environmental > Terrestrial > Deep subsurface > Rock core/Sediment | place: Rifle, Colorado...
GGAGGAAACATAAAGATGGTTTCCGGTTCACTAACGAACTGCGGTCACCCGGTTTTTTCCCCGGATAATGCGTTTATTGCTTTCGAATGCACCATCGATGGTCAGCAGGAAATATATACTATTAGCCTCGATGGTTCTAATCCCATAAGGCTGACTAATTCTGCGGGGAATGATTCTGATCCTTACTTTCTGTATCAGACACAGTAATCGGTTTGGATTCAGAATCTTTCTGCTCCGGCTTTTCAATTGACAAATGTTTATACTCCTTTTTTGAAAAGCTAAAACGTATAGATGTGCCTATAGCAAATCCAAGCCATAGGGACCAGATCGTCTGTCTTGAAAAAAGATAAAATGCCAGTTCACTTAATCTCTCACTTGAATTGAAAAATTTATTTATGAAAAAACTTGTTATGGAACCTTCCGAAAGTATCAGGCATATAAACGGAAAAATCCCGACAATGATTAGGTTTTTGAAACTAAAAAGATTTTTCTTTATCTTTAAGCGCAATATGAGCATTACCATCATGCCTATACAAAAACCTACAATCAAAAGTACCGCTAGTTTAATATAATTCGTTGCAATAGAGGATAGACCGGTCACTCCGAAAACATCCAGAATGTTGTCGAAATAAGAGTAAACTAAAACATAAAAAACAGTATTAACAAATGAAAAAATAATTAAAAAAAGTCTCAAAACAACCTCGATTCTTTATGTTTTAATAAGAATATATTCTTTATAATATTACAATCTCTGCCCAATATCACCAAGATATTGAGAAACATAACTAAATACGGTATGCGCTACAACTACAGCTCCCGCCTGACTGTAATGCATTCCATCAGTAAGATATTCTCCCGGATTTTGTGAAAGAGGAGTCAGCACATCTATTACCACCGCGCCATACTTTGCTGCAATCTGCCGGATTATATTATTGTATTCAATATATTTTTCTTTTTCGGGTTTAAAAATAGGACCAATAAGATTTATAAATACTCTCGCACCTAAATTCTTTGCTTTGACTATGATGCTTTCCATATTAGCCTGGAATCCCGAAACACGAGGTCCCGCATCATTGGTTCCATAAGCTACTATGACTATTTGCGGATTATATATGGCAACGGTGCTGTCAAACCTTGCATTCCCGCCGCTGGCCTTTTCACCACCTTTTCCACTTGCGATGGTATTGTAATCAGCGTATGGATAATTGGCTTCCAGAAGATCGTCAAACATCTGTACCCAGCCAGTCATTTCTATCAGGGAATCACCCATTGCCACAATATTCATATTGACACGTCCCCTTACAGTCATACTTTTTGAAGGAAGGGTGACTTCTCCGTTACTGCTTTCTATTTTAAAAGCGGTAGTAATTACACCGCCCGAATTAACCAGGTCTTCATTTACTATTATCCTGAAACTTATTTCTTTCTCCTCCCCTACTCCTAACTCACTCAAATCCCATATAAGCCCCCTTATATCGTCACTCCAGCTTATCCCTTCGGGAGTCCCGGACTGGCTGACATAGGTCGCTCCGGCTGGCGTGGGGCAAATGACTCTATAACTTTCTTCCGTTTTATCACCGGTATTCTTTAAGACGATCTTTACACTTATAATCTCGGTTGCCCAGAGATACCCTCCATTTTCATCATATAGAAATGCTTCAGACGTAGTCAAATCGGAAAAACGTCTTATCTCTTCCTCCACTGATTTTTCGATAACATCGGACCCATATCTCAGGGTACTATTGTTTGTAATGACCACATCTTCGGTAAGGTCATTTTTAATCCTGACTCTGAATGATAAGATTTCAGGTTTATTTACTTCTAAATTATCGATATTCCACGATACACTATTAACTCCGTATTGCCCCGAATCGGTAATGGAATCTTCGATTATATCCGTAAATTCCGAGAAATTACTGTTAATTTCCACATTGGCAGCATTCATACCTCCGGAATTTTTTACTATCAGTCTATACTGTATTACATCGCCCTGTCTCAGAACTCCACCGTTTTCATCTATGGCGCCTATTTCAAAATTACTAAAATCCGGACTACTTTCTACCGTACTTATCAAATTCGCTTCGATATCGTTATTTAAAATCTTTCCACTGTTTTTATAAGTGAATTTCGCTCTATCGAATTTTATCAAAGTACCGTTATCCAGGGGCCTCTTTACTCCTACCTCAAGATCTATGGTTCCCTGTTCATTTCCTTCCACGTTGCCGATTTCAATGGTTAACGTCCCATCAGTATTCTGGGAAATCACATTATTTTCCGAGGAGATTAAAAAGGTATCATCCGGTATTTTAAATACTATTTCAAAGTCTTCTGCCGTTTTTTTTCCTGTATTTTTATAATTGATTGCATATGTTATTCTGTCACCGGGCTTTAAAGATCCGCTTGAATCACTGGATATAAAATTTACACTCACATCACTGAAATTTGGCGGATAAATTTTAAAATAATAATAGATAAAAGAAGACGCCCCTACTATTAGAATGATTACAACTAGCAGATATAGCCATTTCCTACCGTTCTTTATGTATCTTAAAAATTTATTGTCGATTTGTTTACTTTGCATTTAAAAATACCCTATTTTTAAAACAACCTTATATTATAGCAAAAAACTTGTTTTAAAATATAGTTCTATCTGTTTTTTATCTCTACCTCAATATCATCACAATCAATGTAACTTCCATTATATGCAGCCCTGAATTGTATGATAGATTTTCCGGGATTCGTTCCTTTAAGCTTCAAAATAAGATTTATTTCATTGTCACCTTTGATAATATACGAATCGCTAACCCACATATATGTACCATTACTTATTCCGGGATATCTGTCTATATACCCAGCCGGATCGACTTCTACAAGTTCGATATCATCCGGAAGTTCGAGCTCAAGCGAGTTTATTTTGACATACGTCTTGTCCACGTTTTTTATAATATATTCAAGAGTAAATTCCTGTCCAGTTTCTTTGATATCATTATTAATCAAATATTCAATTGTTAAATTCCTATTGAGGTTCAAATAGCTTGCATATTGATTGGATGGAATATAGCTATTAAACTCAACTCTTTTTATGTCATAAAGATTTAGCGTCCTCATATCTTCTATACCGTTTCCATACCTTACGGCTCCCCTATAGCCTGCAACCGGAATCAAGGGCCATTTCGAAGGAGAATTATTGTCATATGGCCATGCAAAAAATAAAACTTCTTTATCCAGGTGAGATTCTATGTCTTTTTTCGATTGTCTCAATTCGTTTAAAAACTCCTCATCCGAAGACTGGCCCAGTCTAATATGATTTACCGTATGAGATAGAAATTCGCATCCGTATTCATCCATCTCGATGATTTCGGGCCAGGTAAGTATTGTTCTTATTACACTTGCTCTTTCGTTAAAATATTTATTAGTCTTCCTGTCGGCATCAGAATTCCCAATTGCGCCCGTTACCAGAAAAACGGTCATCTTGTATCCATACTTTTTAAGTATAGGGAAACCATTTGTGTAAACATCCTGGTATCCGTCATCGGAAGTTATTATTACTGGTTTTTCAGGCAGGGCTTTTCCATAATCAATGTAATTCAAAAGGTCCGTAAAAGTTATGGTCTCATAACCGTTTTCCTTTAAAATCCTGCACAATTCTTCGAATTGTTCGGTATACAGTTCTATTGGCTCTCCTATATGATCCTCTATTGCATGCAATCCTATTATTGGGACATAATTTCCTTCAAACGGTCTGGCGCCGTAAACCTTTATACTATAATCGGGACTTATAAAAGAATCCACCTCATCCGAAGATATTTCCAGTTTGCATGAAACCTCCGTATCTTCGGTTATATTATCTATTAAATTTAAACTGGTATCGAAAGAAATTTCTTCCCCTGCATCTAAAGCATCTATGGCCCATCCGGTTTCCCCTTCATCCAATACAAATAAATCCGGTAAAATGAGATTCACTTTAATATTTTTTACCTCCGCACTTCCACTGTTTACAATATTTATATTTACTTCCAGACTTTCGCCAGGATATAAGTCACCACCATTCAAGTCTGTGATTTTTATTCTTGATCCTGAAAATGATGATAATGCACCGTCTTTATCATTACCTTTTATTTTATTAAATAAATTGCAGCCTGGAAAAAATAAAAAAATAACGGTGACACAAATAAATAATATTGGTATATAAATTAATTTTTTGGATTTTTTACTTAGGGATTTCATTAGAGTGTTTATTTTGGACTCTTATATATAAAGTTTATAATTGAATAATTGTATAGTTGAAAAAAATATTACTTTTTTATCTCCATTTCGATGTCATCAGAGTCGATATAAATACCACCGGTTGTCGCTCTGAATTTTATAAGAGATGCCCCGGGCCTCAAACCTCTCATTTCTAGAATCAGATTTATTGCACCCTCTCCTTCTATAATATATGAATCGCTTACCCACATATATATGCCTTCGCTGATGCCGGGATACTGATTGATATACCCGCTGAGACTGACTTCTATAAGTTCGATATTGTCCGGAAGTTCCAGTTCAAGCGAACTAATCTTAATACTTTCTTTATTTTTGTTTTTAATCGTATATTCAACAGTAAATTTTTCTCCAAATTCAATATCATGACTATCAATAAAGTAACTAATTTCAGGGATATCAATTTTAAGTTCAATGACTTTAAAGAGTCTTAAAATTTCATTGTATCGTGCCCAATAATAGGTTCTTCCTACTTGTTTGGTATCAAATATGGGCTTAAATATGCTATTGTTACCAACAAAGTACACTGCAATATTATTATCAAGAGCCTCAATCATATTTGTAACCGTATAATTTGGATTTGTATGATAAATATATTCTATTTCTTTTTCACCGTATTCATATGTATCCACAAACATTCCCACATTTGCCGCTCTCACTTGCACATATAATCTGGCACCCTTCTCCATATTTCCAAACGCCTCATCCCAGAAATTATAAATAGGCAGGGGTTCGGAGAGATCAAGTTCATTATAATGTTCCAGGATAAAGGAAAGTGGCAGAAAAGCAAAAAATAATAATATGATTGCTATCAAAAAATATTTCAAAAACCTGTCGATTTTTAATACAGGTTTATTTCTTAATGATTTATCAAAAAGAAAAACCGCTCCATTCAGTATCGATAAAAGTCCGAATGCGATATAAAAAGAAATCACTATCATAGGGCCCAGCAGATAATTGGGATTCGCATGGCCAATATACAATGGCGGTACTATAAAATTAAAAATAATGAGGAGAAATGTACAGATGCCGAATTTCTTATTTTTTCTTATTAAAAAGATAAATCCTATTACTGCTATGATAATAAGTACGATACCATAAGTGCCGTAAAGTATGTTTAAATAATCTTTTATTACTTTAATGATCAATGAAATATCTTTATCACCAAAACTTCCGCCGTGAATTTCCCCTGTTACTCCCCTTCCTGTCACATAGTAGAATAACCTCCCCAAGGTATTTACCTCACCGAATCCCTGAAGAGATCTTATGAAAAGATAGAAATAAGATAAAAGAGGAAGGATAAAAAAACCTGCGCTGATAAAAATTGCTTTCACGCTTTTGAAAATCCGTGGATTTATAATAATGACATACAGGGCGATTGCCGGTACCAGGAAAAAGGTAAGAGGATGATTGGTCAGACTTAAACCCAGACAGAAAAAGAAAAAATAAAGAAATTTCCTTGTTTTATTTTCGGAATAAACAATAGCCGAAAAAATCAAAAGAATTATAAAAAAAGTGTTTAATGTATCAAATTCCAATCTATTTGCAACGCTCCAGAAAGGTACGATGAAGGCAAATATCATAGAACTTACAAAGCTTATAAACTCATTTTTTAACAGTCTGTTGATGGCTAAAAATAAAAAAAGAGTGGTAAGGGCACCAAATATTACTGAAAAAAGGTTAAGCCTGTAAGCAATGTCTCCGATCGGCAGATAAGTAAAAAGTTTTAAAAACATTGAAAAGGTTGGATAACCGGTTGGCACCATAAGAGTCATTTCGGGAATTTGGTTAGCATACCATCCTGTATCTCCACCGACCAGTTTGGGTTCCATTGTAAGTATGTAGATGACAAATGGGATCAAAAAGGAAAATACCGAAAATATTGCTATTCTCTTATCGACAATAAACTTTTTAATTTTCTGCAACACGCATGCTCCTTAAAAAAACTTATATAATAATAACAATAATATTTTATAAATTGAATATTATAACTCCAGCAATTACCAGAAGATTTCCTATTATTCTCAATTTATCGATATCTTCTTTAAGTATTTTCCAGCAAAATAACATAATAAAAACATAACTCAACGCAGTGAAAGAATAAAAATCAGAAAAATCAATCACCCTCATTGTAATCACAGAAAGAAATGGAACAAGTATAAATAGAAATATGCTTGCCAGCATGTACTTGTTTTTAAGATTATAAACCAGAGGTTTTTTAAAATCTACCTTAAGAGCTCCTATCTTAAAAATAACCTGTGACAGAGCGACAAGAAATTGAATTAGAATGGCCAGAGAAATATAGAGTGCCATATGTCAGACACCCTCCAGTTTCTTACTTGACATGGTTATAATTAAGACTCCAACAACTATTACCACTGAACCTATGATTTTGTTAATGGTGATATCTTCCTTAAATAAAAATTTTCCCAAAAACAATGAGATAAAGTAATTCAGGCTTAAAATAGGATATATATATGAAAGCTGGAATTTTCTATTTAAAAAAAACCAGAAAGTAAATTTTAAACCATAAGTTATTATTAGAACAAATAACCAGAAAACAAAAATTTTTGAAAATTCAAGGTTTACCCCTATATACTTACTGGCTATTATGGTAAATAGATTAATAATGATGGTAAGAATAATTATCAATATATAAAAAAATTTTTTATCGGAGATTTCAGATTTCATTTTCATATTGCTTTGATAACCTCAATTTAACTGATATCGTGAAACACATTTTATACTAAAATCAATTAAATATTAAGCTCTTATAAAAAAATAAAACCTGTTATTTTTTATACTATAGTTATAAAATTGTTTAAGCTGATTTTAATAATTATTGTAATTTAAATCTTTTTTGACAGTAAAAAACAGTGAAAATTAATATAATTAAACTGATATGATAAAAAAATTATTGGTTTTAATTCCTGCATATAACGAAGAAGAAAAAATAGGAGAGGTAATCAAAAATGTCCCGAAAAAACTTGACCATGTATCCGAAGTACATATTCTTGTTATCGATGACGGCAGCATGGACAATACCGTAAAAACTGCAAAAGATTCAGGCGCTGCGGTAATAAAAAATTACTTCAACATGGGAGTTGGTTCGGTATTTGGCAAAGGCCTTCAATACGCTCTGGATAATAATTTCGATTCTATGGTCAGTATCGATGGAGATGGCCAATTCGATCCTCAAGATATTCCCAAACTTATCAAACCTATTATAGAAAACAATGCCGATTTCGTAACGGCTTCCAGATTTATTGATAAAAATTATTATCCCAGGATGCCTTTATCCAAGTTCTGGGGAAATAAATTAATGTCGATTTTCATAAGTAAACTGGTTGGTAAAAAATTCTATGATGTGTCATGTGGATTCCGGGCATATTCGCAAAAGACCCTGCTTTCTCTAAATCTCCACGGAAGATTCACTTATACTCAGGAAACATTTATCGATCTGTCATTTAAAAGACTGGAAATTGCGGAAATCCCTATCAGGGTAAAGTATTTTCCTGCGAGAACATCAAAAATTTCTTCTAACCTTTTTAAATATGGAATAAATACCTTAAAAATTATTCTTGAAACTTACAGGGATTACAGGCCATTCTCATTCTTTTCTTATGTTGCTCTCTTCTTTTTTATAGTAAGTATCTTCTTCGGATCGATTTTATTATATACTTATATCTCTATAGGATCATTCTCTCCCAATATCTGGTCGGGATTCGTAGGGGGTACTTTTCTTTTTATTTCGATAATATTGTTTATAGTTGGAATTTTTGCAGATACAATTAAAAGGATCAGGGTCAATCAGGAGAAAATCCTATTTCTTTTAAAGAGAAACGCCTTAAAAAATAAATGAAAAGAATCATTCTTGTAAAAGTTTTATATTATCTTTTTTTTGCAGTTATTTTCCTGCTGGCATTGATTATTTTTTTAGAAATCATAAATTTCAGTTTTTATGATAACTATCTAAGAGATTTTTTTCATAAAATACTAAATATCCTCAACTTCTAAAACTTAATCGTTATTTCAGTAAAGCTTCCTGCAATGTTTGTAAGAAAGGTATTAATTAACTTAAATTGAGAAATAAACCATGAAGATATTTCTTTTATTCACCGAAATAAATCAAAAATTTGGCCCTTTATACTATCAGCACGGGCTGGCCTGTCTCTCCGCCGTACTTAAAAAGAATGGATTCAAATCCATTTCTCTGATTCATTTTACACGGGAACCCAACCCTATAAAATGGGGAGAATACCTTAAGGAACAGAAGCCGGATATAATAGGTATCTATTCAACAACAGAACAATTCCATTTTATCAAAAAACTTGTCAGTAAAGTCCCGGGAGGGATATTTACTATCTGCGGAGGACCTCACCCTACATGTTATCCGATTTGTATCGAAGATGTTCCCCGTCTGGATGCAATCTGCATAGGAGAAGGAGAGTACCCATTTTTGGAACTTGTAACTGCCCTGAGCAAAGGAAAAGATCATAGAAAAATAAAAAATCTGTGGACCAAAAAAGATGAAGTCATCATAAGAAATGAAACAAGACCGTTTATCGCCGATTTAGATGAGCTTCCATTCGAAGACAGGGAACTTTCTAATTTTCAGAGCGCTATAGACAAATATGGTTTGAGCCAGGTACGCATAATTACCGGCAGAGGTTGTCCATACCAGTGTACATATTGTGCAAATAAAAGTATGAGTAAGACGCAGGCCGGAAATTATGTCCGTTTCCGCTCTGCAGGTCATATAATGGATGAGTTGGATTACCTTAATAAAAGATATAAGTTCAAAGAATTTTTTTTCGACGACGATATTTTTATGCCTGATAAGATGATCCGAAAGGAGTTTTGCAGAAGATATCCTGAAGAAATCGGTAAATCTTTTGTTTTTAGCAGCCGGATTGAAATGTGCAGCGAAGAAATGTTAAGCGATCTTAAATCTGCTGGGGGGCGAAGGATTGATTTTGGTGTAGAATCCGGCAGCGAGGATTTAAGACGAAATATCCTGAAAAGAAATATGACAAATAGTCAAATCATGGAAACTACGAAAATGGCCAGAAAATTAGGATTTCAGATAAAGACACTGAATATGGTTGGACTTCCTGAAGAGACATATAAGAAACATCTTGATACCATCAAATTGAACCTGGAAATAAAACCCGATGTCGTCAGTATATTCGTTTTCTATCCCTATCCCGGAACAGAGTTATATGATTATTCTATAGAAAAAGGATACTTCGATCCTAATCAAACCATACCTGAAGGATATATCTCGCGAAGGGTTTCGCTGCTTGATCTTCCTGGTTTTTCAAGGAAACATATTGCAATGTGTTTCCGTAGATTCGGATTCCGTGTTTTCAGGAGAGTTTCTATCACGAAAGCCGCAGGATATTTTGTTATATATTCTAAATACGGCGAGTTTTTTATGAGAATTACTGCGTGGATCAGGAGGCTGCTGGTTAAGTTGCTTCCGGGATTTTAGGTTACTCTTCTTTTAAATCTTCCTGTAAAATGAGGCCTTATAATATATATGACCCCTCCTAAAACTCCCATTATGATCAACATAAACAGTATAATGAGAGAAAAAAGTGCTGCCTTCTCATTGTTTACTCCCATAGCAACCATAATAATAACAAGAGAGTTTTCCCTCAATCCGATACCTCCAATAGAGATAGGAATCATAGCTATTACCGCCACTACAGGTACAATGAAAATAAATGAGGTCAGGTTTAGATCGATTCCCAGAGCCATGGACGCCAGCCAATAATTAAGTATAACTGAAAGTTGAAGTAGAAAACTGAAAATCAATACCTCTACCAGCACTAATTTATATTTTTTAAAACTTATCAGAGTATTATAGACATTGGATAATTTATCCGAAATTTTACGCACAAATCTGAATTTACTGGTTTTGGTTTTACCCAATCTAAATAAAGAAGGATTGATAATCAAAAAACCCAGTATCAAACTTACAATAAAAAATATTACAATAGGAACGATTACGGACTGGTGGCCTATAGCGGTAAACCCTAAAAACAGTGCAATGATAGCATAGGTCGCCGCACTTACCACTCCGGAGAATCTTTCTACCAGAATCACAGAAGCCGAAGAACCCAGGGAAATATTACCTTTTTTTGAAGCATCATAAGCTCGGAATACATCTCCTCCGATACTGGTGGGAAGGAAATTATTAAAAAAGGAACCTGTGAGGACAGTGGAACTCAGTGTCATATTGCTTAATTTCACTCCCTGTGTATTCAGAAGGGTCTTCCATCTTACGGCAGTTATATAGGTCCCGAGAGCATGAGTAGATAATGAGAGTAAAAGTAAAAATTTATTGGATGATTTTAAAATTTCGATTATATCTGAAAAAGACTCTATTTGTGTACTTACCAGGTAAACGATAAGAGAGACACTTATTGCAATCCTCAAAATAAGCAGTATTGTTTTTTTATTTTTTCGATAAAAAGAAATAATACTTTTTTTCATTTTCTAAATAGAACTATTAGCTATTTTCTGGATTTTGCCACTCTTGCAGGAACTCCTGCGGCTATTGAGTAGGCCGGGATATCCTTAGAGACTATGGCTCCTGCTCCGATAATCGTATCTCTTCCTATTGTGACATTGTCAAAAACCATAGCACCTGCACCTATCCAGCAATTTTTTTCTATTGTTATACCGAAAGAAGGCTTTTCCTGTTCGGATATGGGAATATCCACTCTGGAATAATCATGTCCCCCGCCTATAATATAAACGTATGCGGAGATCAATGTGTTCTCGCCAATCACTACGGTACTTGCAGAAATTACTTCGCAATTAAATCCCACTACCACATTTTTTTCAAGGATTATATTGCCATTCTTGCAGCTTAATATACTGTTTCTTCCAATAAAAATATTTTCACTTATATATATGCCATTATTATCAAGACCTTTAGCATCAAGGACACAATAGTCATCTATTACAACGTTATCTTCGATAGTTATTTTATGAGGATGCCTTATTGTTATCGCTTTTCCGAAACTAACGCCTTTTCCGACTTTCTTGAAAAGAAAGGGGTAAAACAGGTTTCTGAAAAAAATACCCGCAGCTCCACGCATATCCTGAAACAGCATGATAATAAGTTCATATTTCAATAAATTAAAAAAACCCCTTTTCCCAACAAAAAGATTTATATATTTGGTAATCTTCGATCTTTTTTTGGAAAAGAGTTCCTTTTGTATTTTATCCTCGTATTTTTCTATTTGAATCTACCTCCCTTTAGATATTGATAGGGTAAATCAAAAAAGAATTAATATCAACCGTCTTTTAAACTCTTAATCGATCTTTTATAAAAATCCCCAGATATTCAAGCGGAACTTTTAAAAGTGTCTTCCTCGTGATCCTGTCACAATCATTGCAAGGGATTATATTCTCAACCTCTCCCGAAATAAATCTGTCCCTCATTCTTTTTATGATTTTACCATTAAAAATCTCGCTTACCTTCTCATTATTTAAACTCCCCAGACAAATCTTGCCTTCAAAGTCCTGCGGGCATAAAAATACTCTCCCATCATAAGAAACAGTCAATGAATACCATGGGAAAGTACACAAAGATTTTTTGCTGTCCATCTTTCTTTTTTTATCCGTTCCGTTTAACTTGAGCAGGCCACCCCAATTATGCGGGGTTCTTGTAACTATTTTATTCAAAGGAAGATTTTCAAAATTTTTTAGAAAAATTTTTCTTTGTTTTCTTATTTCACTTCCGGAAAGTTTTTCCTTTTGCTCGATAACCTGAATGATGGTATATGGTTTCTTTGACCTGAGCTCATTCTTTACTTTAAGAAAATCGACTATCCTGCCAAGATTCTCGCTAAAGTTTGCACCGGATCTGTTCTTTTCATATTCTTCCTTTGTATAACCATCGAACGAGAAGGAAATCAGGTCCAGCCCGGCTAATATTAGTTTTCTGCTTAAATCTTTATCCAGAAGTGTCGCATTTGTGTGTATTCTTGTCTTGATCCCTCTGCTTGAAGCGTATGAAACCATCGATACTATGTTTCTGTTAAGCAGGGGTTCTCCCCTGTGAAATAGATTTATATCGTACACTTTTCCGTAAATCTCATCGATTATTCTTTTAAACAGATTAAAATCCATATCTCCTTTCATGTCCGGGGGAAGATCTTTATTCACGCAAAAACGGCACTTCAAATTACACCTGCTTGACGATTCGATCCAGATTCTCGCGGGATAATAATTACAGCTGGTTAATTTTAAGCAGTAACTCAGGTAAACCCTGACCAAATCAAAAAAACTGCTTATTTTTTTCATTATATGCTTATTTATGGTTATGATTGCTATGAAATTATATCTTTAATCACATAGGTGTCTCTATTTTGAACCTTGTGATATACACGGATCAATACTTCCGCCAGTAGTCCAATGGTAATAAGCTGTATACCGATAAAGATCATAAATATAGAAAGGATAAAAAGAGGTCTGTCAGCCAGTGATTGGTGAAAGAAGATTCTCATTATAACAAGATAGACAGTTATGATAAATCCGATCATGCCTGAAAATAAACCCAGCAGGCCGAACATCTGTATAGGGCTTTGAGAATAGCTTAAAAGAAATTTTACTGTGATGATATCAAGTATTACCTTTATTGTTCTGGAAATACCATACTTGGACCTTCCATACTTCCTGCTGTGGTGAGTAACAGGGACCTCTGCCACTTTTACTCCCATCCAGCTAGCTATAGCGGGAATATAGCGGTGCATTTCACCGTACAAGTTGATATTCTTTATAACTTCTTTCCTGTAGGCTTTTAATGTGCACCCATAATCATGAAGACGTACTCCCGTCAGCCTAGATATTAATTTATTTGCGACAATCGAAGGGAACCTTCTTGTGACAGCTTTGTCCTTCCTGTTTTTTCGCCACCCGCTTACAATATCGTAACCTTCATTCAATTTATCCAGTAGAAGAGGGATATCCCTGGGGTCATTTTGAAGATCCGCATCCAGAGTAACTACTATCTCACCTTCAGCATAATTGAAACCTGCGCTTATTGCCGATGTCTGTCCGAAATTCTTTCTGAATCTTATTATTTTAAACAACTTATTTTTATTGTGGACCTTTAAAAGTTCATTAAATGTTCCGTCTATGCTTCCATCATCAATGAGTAATACCTCATACTTTAAACCCATTTCAGAAAGAGCCTGGCTCAGATTATCATAAAGCTTTTCAATGCTTTCTCTTTCATTATAAATTGGAATGACAATAGATATATCTGGTGTTGATTTGCCTTTTTTTGAATTATTATCCATTAAACAAACCTTCTTCTTTCTTTTCTTTATACCATTTTATGAATTTTTTTAAGCCTTCTTTTATATTGGTTTCCGGAAAATATTTTAACATTTTTTCCGCTTTTCCAATATCTGCATAGGTCGCAAAGACATCGCCGGGCTGACTTCCCATAAATCTCAAACGTGCCTTCTTTTCCGTCAAATCTTCGATCATTTTTACGAGATCTATCAATTTTACAGTTTTTGAATTTCCAAGGTTGATGACCTCGAAACCTTTTAACCTGTCCAGACTATTTACTATACCGGAAATCACATCATCTATAAAAGTATAATCTCTTGAAGAAGAACCATCACCATAGATTTCTATTTCTTCCCCACTCAGTATGAACCGCGTAAATTTATGTATTGCCATTTCGGGCCTCTGACGTGGACCGTAAACAGTGAAGAATCTAAAACAATAAATCGCTATATTATACAGATCATAATATGTATAGCAAATAAGTTCACAGGCTTTCTTGGTAGCGGCATAGGGAGATATCGGATGATCGACATTATCTTCTTCTGAAAACGGTAGTTTTTTATTACCGCCATAAACAGACGAAGAGGAGGCAAAGATGAATTTTGAAATATCGTATTTTTTACAGCATTCCAGAAGGTTCATCGTACCCAGGATATTCACTCTTTCATAAAGAAGGGGGTCCTTTATGGATGGTCTTACACCGGCTCTTGCAGCCAGATGGATCACCATATCTATACTGGTTTCTGAAAATATCTTTTCAATCTGGCGAAGATCGGTTATATCCGAACGGTAAAGTTTGAAATATTTACTGGCGGCAATTTCTGAAATGTTATTTTCCTTTACCAGAGGATCATAAAAATTATCGAAATTATCGATACATATTACCTTTGATCCAAGGCTTATCAACCTTTCACATAAATGAGAACCGATAAATCCTGCTCCGCCTGTGACTAATATGTTCATTTTTAAAATTGCAATATTCTAATAATCTTAAAATTACCAGTCAGATTAAAATTTTAACTAATTATACACAAAATAAATTATTTTATTAATTATAAAAAAATAAATAATGTATTCCGATAAAAATAGGTAAAAATATGAGAAATTCAGATACATATATCCTATTAATAAAAAGGTATCATGTATGACAGTATCGGTGTTTTAATATAAATTATATATAGCTTGTATATATATTATAATAAATGGCAATAAAGTAATTGAAATCAAAGGTAGAAGCAGTATAATTTTGTGAGTCATAATATTTTATAAATATTTATATACATAACTATTGATACCCCTATTTAAATTGTAAGGGTAAAAAGGAAATTTGTATGAAAATTGGCATTATGCTAAGACATATAAATGAATTAGGGGGAATAGTAGTTTACACGAAAAATATTATAGAAAACCTGCTCGAGATCGATAAGAAAAATAAGTATGTCTTTTTATATAACGACCCCTCTTTATTGGGGACTTATTCTAAATATAAGAATGTCAAGGAAGTAGTTATAAGCTTTCAAAATAAGCTGCTCTGGGATCAAATCGGTGTCCCCAGAGTGGTGAGATCCGAGAAGATCGATATAATCTTTAATCCAAAACTATCCATTCCATTGTTTGCTCCTGCTAAAAAGATATTTACTCTGCCCGGTCTGGAACAATTTGTCTTGCCCAATGTGTTTAGATGGTATGACCGGTTAAGTTCTCGTATAATGTCACCTCTCTATTGCAGACGGGCAAATGCTATTATCGTTATGACAGAAACAGCCAGGACCAATTTAAAGAAATATCTTAACGTAAGCGATGATAAAATCAAAGTCATATATGCATCGCATCATGAGAGATTTGAAGTAATAAAAAATAAAAAAGATCTTCTCGCAATAAAGCAAAAATATAATCTTCCTGAGAATTATATATTTTTTATTGGCGGAATAACCCCATTAAAAAATTTTTCAAACATTATCAAAGCCTTTAAAATAATAAAGGACAAAATCCCGGTCAAATTAGTCATGGCCGGATTTAAAAGATGGAAATATACCAGTGACCTTGAGTTAATAAAAAAACTTGAGTTACAGGATGATGTCATAAATCTGGGATTTGTCCCTGATGATGACCTTCCATATCTTTACAGTTCGGCTCGATGTCTATTATTTCCTTCTTTATATGAAGGTTTTGGTATACCAATACTGGAAGCCCACGCATCCGGATGTCCCGTTATTTGTTCAAAAACAGGATGCACGCCTGAGGTTTCCGGCAGAGCAGCATTACTGGTAAACCCATATGATTATAAAGAAATAGCAAAGGCAGTATACGATATTTTGAATGATATGGATTTGAAAGAGAAACTCGTTGTATCCGGACTCGACAATATAAAAAGATTTAGCTGGTCCAAAAATGCCAGGCAAACTCTGGAATTATTTGAAAAAACATACCGATCTTAATCTCCCTAGATTTATGAAACGCAGATTCAATATTATCGTGAGCAACTTACTTGAATTTATAAAACGAAGGCGACGCAGGTTTAATCTTATTATCCAGCTAGTAATAAGTATCATACTTATAATCCTGCTGCTGCGTCTGATCAATATTCCGGATATGTTCTCCCTTCTAAAAAGCGTGAATATTTATTATTTTATTCTTCTTTTAGCTCTCATCACCGTAGACAGGATTTTCATGGCTTATAAGTGGCACCTGCTGCTAAAAGTAAAGGATAAAAATATTTCTCTCTTCAGTGCCATAAAGACTTATTATATAGGAACACTTGCAGGTTTTTTTCTACCGACTACAGTTGGCGGAGATATGGTTCGGGTTTTAAAACTTCGCAGTGAAAAAAGGAGTGGAACCGACGTCCTGTCTTCCGTAATTATGGAAAGGATATTAGGATTTATAGCTTCTGCTATTCTGGCTCCTGTTGCAGCATTATTTTTGATATCTTTCCTAAAATTAGACGTATGGCACTTTTTATGGATAGCAGGAGCGTTCCTGTTTTTATTTATTATATTAATGGTAATCTCATTTAGTGAATTTATAGTCAGGAAAATTGATAAAAGTAAGAAGTTATCCGGAAATATTTTTTTCAGCAAATTTAAAAAGCTTTACTCATCTTATGCGGAATATAAAAATCATAAAAGTTTACTTGCTGTATTTTTAATTCTATCAATCTTTGAGCAGATAATACCGGTAATCGGTAATTATCTGGCCTGCCGTGCATTAAACCTTTCTGTACCATTTGTATATTTTCTACTCATAATCCCTCTGATTCAGCTTGTCTCAAGAATTCCTATTTCATTCGAAGGAATAGGAGTCAACGAAGGACTTTTGGTATACTTTTTCGCTTTACTTGGTCTATCCAAAACAGGCGCCTTTACCATAGGTCTTTTGGGCCATATTGCAATTATTATTGCAGCACTTCCGGCCCTCTACTTTTATATCAGAGATATCAAAACTTCTTTCTACCGGAACAGGCATGAAGATTAGCACTTCTCTTTCCTATTAATCTCAAATGATATAAAATATCGGAAATGATTCTATGAAAGATTTCTTGTATTTTTATAAAATTTTTATTATTTTGAACCGATCAGTCGTCATTAAATTTTTTAAGGAAAGGAAAGAAAATTGAGATTATTAGTAACCGGAGGAACAGGCTTTACAGGCAGCCGTATGGTGGAATATTTAATAGACAAAGGATACCAGGTTACGGTTCTGGATAACCAGAAAGGTCTCTTTTATGATTATCTTCTAAAAAAGGGAGCAAACATTATTCTGGGATCGGTTACGGATCGTGACACGGTAAAAAGATCTCTGGAAGATGTGCAGGGCGTTTTCCATCTTGCTGCAGCTTTCAGACAGATAAATGCTTCTAAAAAAACATACTGGGATGTAAATGTAGAGGGAACCAGAATTCTCTGTGAAGAATCACTTAAAAAACCATTAAAAAAATTCGTTTATTGCTCAACCCAGGGTATTCACGGAAATATCGAAAATCCTCCCGGCACAGAAGATTCCCCAATAGTACCTGTCGATTATTACCAATTTACCAAATATGAAGGAGAGAAAGTAGTAAAAGAATTTGCAGGAAAAGGACTTAAAAGCGTTATCATAAGGCCAACCGCAATCTACGGTCCGGGTGATCCGGAAAGGTTTTTATATCTATTTCGGTTTGCTAAAAAAGGAAAATTTTATATGTTTGGAAATGGAAAAGCTTTCTACCATCCGGTATATATAGACAATCTCTGTGACGGCTTCTATGCTGCATGGGAAAGCAATAAAGCAAATGCCGGGGCTTATATTATTGCGGACGAGGAGTATTTTACCATCAAAGAACTTGTCAAAAAAATCGGTGAGTCTATGGGTATAAAGATAAAATTCATTCATCTGCCTTTTTTACCTTTATATGCGGCAGCATGTGTATTCGAGTTTATTTATAAACCTTTAAAAAAATCTCCTCCTTTATTCAGACGCAGGGTTGACTGGTTCAGGCAAAACCGGGCCTTTAAGATCGATAAAGCCAGACAGGAATTACAGTATAACCCCCGGATAGGAATCGAGGAAGGACTGAAAAGAACTGCAAAGTGGTATAAAGATAATAAATATCTTCAAGAATAATAAATAAACACTACTTAAATATCGGGAGAAAAGATTATGTGCGGAATTTGCGGTTTTAACTGGAACGATGAAAAACTTATTGAAAGGATGGTCCATAAAATCCATCATAGAGGACCGGATGCCAATGGTGTAAAAACTTTCCCTACCTTTTCTCTTGGAAATGCCCGTTTAAGTATAATTGACCTTTCTGCCAGAGGCAATCAGCCTATGTCCGGCAGCGATGGGAAAAAGTGGATCGTTTACAATGGCGAGGTTTATAGTTTTCCGCAGATAAAACAAGAACTGCAGGCTAAAGGCTATCAGTTTAACAGCAATACTGATACCGAAGTAGTATTAAAAAGCTATGAAGAATACGGACCCAAATGCCTGGAAAAATTCAATGGTATGTTTGCTTTCGCTATCTGGGATGAAGAAAAAAAGGAACTTTTTCTGGCCAGGGACAGGATCGGAATCAAGCCTCTTTATTATTACTTCAAAGACGGTAAATTGATCTTTGGCTCTGAAATAAAAAGCATTCTCGAAGCAGATTGCGTCAGAAAAGAAGTCAATCTCCAGTCAATGTATTATTATTTAGGTTATGAATTTGTTCCTGCCCCGGATACTATGTTTAAAAATATTTATAAACTCCGTCAGGGACATTACGCTATTTTCAAGAACGGTAATCTAGAGATAACAAAATACTGGGACCTTAAGTTCAAACCGGAAATCACGGACGAAGACGAGGCGACGGATAGAATTTTTAAGGCTCTGGAAACGTCCGTAAAAAGACGTTTGATAAGCGATGTTCCATTGGGAGTTTTTCTTTCCGGAGGGCTCGATTCCAGTACGGTAGTGGGATTTGTTTCCAGATTATATCCCGGGAAGGTCCGGACTTTCTCCATCGGCTATAAAGATAAGACTTTCTCGGAACTTCCCTATGCCAAAATAGTTTCGGATTTCTTTGGTACCGAACACAATGTACTGATGATAGACCCGGTCTCTCCGGAAGATATTGAAAAAAGCCTTTACCATCTGGATGAACCAATGACTGACCTCTCAACTATTCCCTTTTATCTTATTTGCCGTAAAGCCAGAGAAAAAGTAACCGTGTGTTTAAGCGGAGAGGGCGGAGATGAAATGTTCCTGGGATATGACAGGCTTAAAGCTGCGCGAATGAACCGTTATTATAATATTTTCCCTTCCTTTTTTAGAAAAAAAGTCATAGCGCCGCTTATTTTAAAATTACCCGATCAACCGCAAAAAAAAGGCGCCATCAATATACTTAAACGTTTCATCGAAGGAACTCTTTATCCCGAAGAAGCAGGTGCCATGCGCTGGCAATATTTTCTAAATCCAAAAATCGAACAAAATATTTTTAATGAATCTTCCCGGAGCAATATATCTTTTACTCCTTTTGATCCTATATATTATTTTTCCCGGATCTGCAATTCGGATCTTCAGATAGATAAAGATATCTACGTAGATATAAAACTTACTATGGCTGATAGTGTTTTGATGAAGGTCGACAAGATGAGTATGGCCACTTCCCTGGAAGTAAGGGTCCCGTTTCTGGATCATGAAGTTGCAGAGCTTTGCGCTTCCATTCCCGCTGATTTAAAACTCAAAAAACTGACAACCAAATATATTTTGAGGAAAACCCTGAAAAAATACAACTTTCTGCCCGAAAGTATCATATATAGAGGAAAACAGGGTTACAGCCTACCGGTAAAAAACTGGTTGAGGGAAGAATTAAAAGACTATATGATAGACCTTTTTAAAAATTCACCTATTATCAAGGAAAATTTCAATAACTCATATCTATCCGATCTTGTAAAAGAACACCTGGAACTCAAGCATAACCATAATCATATTTTATGGGCCCTCATAAATTTAAGTTTGTGGTACAAGAAGTTCTTTCTTTGATTCTATTATTAAAATTAAAGGAAACTTGACAAATTATTTAACAATTGTTAAATTTAACACAGAGTGACAATCAAGTGGATAAGAGAACAACTCGTTTGAGTTGCTCTCTTTTTTATGGGGTGTAAATGCGGGTGGAGTAGGCAGGAATCGAACCCGCATTCCTTGAGTGACAATCAAGTGGTTTCCCATTAACCTACTACCCCATAAACTATGATGTCACCTATATCTGATTTCATATTATTATACTGTAGTTTATATGTCAATAATAAAATCGAACATATGTTCGCTACAAATTTTATAAAATGAAAAGGTTTGCTTATTACATTTACTGATCTCTGCTCCCTATATAATCCCGCAGTGCTTCCTTCCAGTTTCTCAAATCATCCAGTCCGATCTTCCTTAAATTAAGATTATCAAGGACAGAATATTTCGGTCTTCTGGCTTTCGCTCCAAATTCCTCAGTATTGGTCGGAGATATTTTGGTAGGTAATTTCATGAGCCTGAATATCTCACAGGCAAATTCATACCAGGAGCAGCTCCCGGTATTGGTCATATGGTAAATCCCGTATTTTCCGGTCTGTATCAGTTCAAAAAGTTTTTCAGCGACATCAACGGTACTGGTTGGAGTAAGCACCTGATCATCTACCACTTTTATTTCTTTTTCCTTCTCCGACATTTTTATCATCTGTTCAACAAAATTTGTGTTGCCTTTACCCACACTTCCCGCATGGCCGTAAAGTCCGCTCAGTCTTATTATGTAATATTTATCAAGCATGTACCGCATTATCTGTTCTCCTGCCAGTTTGGATATCCCGTACAGGCTTAGCGGTCCGGCACAGTCATCCTCTATGTAGGGTTCTTTCTTTTTTCCGTCAAATATATAATCGGTACTGAAATGCATTAGAGGAATATCCATCTTATTGCATATTATCGCCAGATTTCTGACCCCTATGACATTTACTTCGAAAGCGGAACGGGCCTCGTCTTCACACAGGTCCACATCATGAAAAGCAGCTGTATTTATTACAAGATCCGGATCGATACTCTTAATAATACTCTCACTCGTCTTATAGTCGCTTACGTTAATGTCCGTTAAGCCCACCAATCCCTCAATTTTTATTCCTTTTCCTTCGAAGTGACTATTGATATCGGTCCCAAGCTGACCGTTTACTCCGATAAGTGCAATTTTTAACATTAAATCCCCTGAAGATAATACTTTTTACTTTACTAAGAATCTTAAAATAAAATAAACACAAATCTCGATAAGGATAAGAGCCAAATAAGAAGCTGCCAGCCAGATTATTTTCCTTCTTTTTCCGGCCAGGACAGTCACTCTTAAAATTTCTATGATTATTATTCCCAGTATAAAAAGATATAAGAATGTAAAGTATTTATTCGAAGACAATTTATAAAAAAATTCGGAAAATGGATGTCTCTGATACCAGTGTTTCATCCCAAGCTGGCTGAAGTAATCCTTCTCTATTTTGAATACATTGCTTTCGGGATTCTCCAGAAATTCACCTACATTTACCCTGTTAAGATCATATCCATCGTTTATTTTTAAATCAAACTCCAGATAAGTATGGCCCTCGACATCAAAATTAAATCCGTCCGAGTAATCATTATCATTAAGAGTGGCAGAAAAAACAATTCTATCTTCCTCTACCTTGATTACATCAATTTCTTCTTCCCACCCTGTTAATTCGTGATCTGTTATTTTTCCATCGGTTGAGATACTGCCATCAAATTTTGATTCCTTTTGGTCAATGCTCCACTCGACAAATATTCTGCTATCTTCCTCCCACACATAATAACCATAACTGGCACCGGGAATATAAAAAATCCCCCGGCATCCCCACGCAGGCAACATAATTAAAAATATAAAAATACTGAATATAACTATTTTTAAGACAGAACTTATTCTTTTCATGATTTCTCAATTTCTTTTATTTCTAATTCATTCATCTGTAATATTTTTGTATCCTTATAAATCAAATATATCATCCACAACGATATGCCCGTAAATATGCTCCTGAATATGTTTACAAATGCAGCTGAGTCATAAAATCTTTCGATAATTGGGATAATGCCTGTAAGATATACAAAATATTTATGATCTATGGGAGCAAAAACATACTTGGTCACAAGATCTCCCCAGTATATTAATAAAACCATAAGCAGGGCAAATTGAACCCAGTGATAATAAAGGAGCGATTTTCTTCTAACGAATATGATTATAAGAAAAGGAACCACCCAGATCATATATTGAGGATGGAAAAAACAAATGCCTAAATAGGCCAGATAAATTATTGCACAGTAATTTAGAAGTATGTCAAAACTCTTCTTTTTTATATGCAGGAAGCTTAAGATTATGACTATATATACGGCTATAAAAATAAAAATACTGCCGTGAGACCCCGCGACAAGGTCCAGTCTTGGCGTGAGCAAATATTCAAAATGCTGGGCATTAAGCAGTGGGAATATCACACCTGTACCAAAACAAAAACGAAATAAAATTTCAAGTGCCGCTATTCCGGAAACTCCTGCCAGAGACAGTATTATATAATCTTTCTTACTGCGTACAAGATAAAGCACAAGTACGGGAAGAATCAATATTGGAAAAAATCTTAAGGCTACGGCCAGGCCAAGTATTATAATTGCCCAGTACTTTCTATCCTTCTTTGCCAGCAGCAGAGCGATAAGAGTGACAAACACCGCAATAATATCATGTCTGGCAAAGATATAAAGCACAAATATTATTATAGGGTTAAATATCCAGAATTTGAAAACCTGCAATTTTTTTTCAGGTTTGTTGTCGAAAGAAAGTCTTAGAATAAGGAACATGCAAACTATATCAAAAATAAGATAAAGTAATTTAAAAAGAGTCAGCGTAGTAAACACATTGTAAGCACTGTTGAAACTGAGCCATGATATCCAGGTATCTTTTACAAGCAGTGTGGAAAACAACTCATTTATTGCAGGAAATATGGACCTCATAATGAATAAGTAGACGGAATGGATCATATTCGAAATAAATTGCAGGTTATCATATCCTAAATTGCCGGTAGAAATTGTCTCTGCAGCTCGCTGATAGGTCGAAAGTAAATCTCTCTGGAAAAAAAACGGTAAAAAAACAAGTCTGATAAGTATTCCTGTAAGAAAATACCTGTAAAGAGTTTTTAATGATTTCTTATCCTGAAAAATCTCCCTGGTAAAAATAAGACTACCAATTTTATTAAAAAATGTTTTTGCTGCCATAAAATAAATATTTTGTCTTTCTTATAATTTATTTTTTAAAGGTTGTCCGGTATTATTTTCTTTCACTCTATAAAACGGCATGCTTAATATTATCATGGCTATAATTCCCAGTATCACAATAAATGCCAGCGTTATTGTATGATAACCAAACGCAAGTGCCGTTATTGTAATTCCAGTTGTCGTAAACCCAAAAATTCCAAGAATCAGTAAAAAAGCTCCTTCATAGGTCCCGAAACCCGCAAGGGCGTGGGTCGGAAGAACCGCGGATATTTCTGCCGCCTCTACTGCCAGAAAAATGATCCAGAAATTAAGATCCCTGAAGGTATAACCTTCCGGTCTTAATATGGCATAAATCAGTATATAATAGGCAACAAATTTTAGGATCCTTATGACAATCGAAGAGATTGATACCTTCCAGTATATCCTTCTTTCCTGGATTATTTCGATATTTTTATTGATATCGATAAGTTTTTTATAAATCACCTGAATGGCTCTGTTTTTACCGATCCTGTATCTTTTTAAGATTTTTTCAATAATCTTGATTATAAATCCGATAACCTTTGAAAAATACAATAAAATCAGGATAAGAACGACAAGCAGTACAAGGGCTATAAAAACAACAACCAGATAGGAACCGGAATACTTATTGATAAGAACTACAATAATGGATATAACGATTAGAGAAAAGACTATTACAAGATCGAATATCAGTACTATCGCTAAAGTAGATATACCCACTTCAATAGGAAATTTGAACTTCCTCTCCAGTACATATACATAAGATAATTCGCCCGTCCTCGCCGGAAGGACCATATTAAAGGCATTCCTGACAAGGACAACCAGAAACATGTCCGTCATATTGATCCTTTCTGATCCCACCAGTATTTTCTTGCGGTATGCCCGGAGGAAAATACTCACAAGCATTACCGCGAGACCCAGTACAAGAAAAGGCTTATTCATTCCCGCGATAGCATCCCTTATTTGTCCAATGCTTATTTTGCCAAGAAGATAATAGACAAGAAACGCCCCGAAACCTACCACGACTACGATATTCATGATTCTAAATATAAGCCCTTTTTTGCTTAGTCCTTTTTTATCTGATTTTTTATTTTGTTCTTCCGGATCAATACCTTTATTGATAGCCTTCTTCCTTTCATTCCACACTAAAATTTAACCGGTTCAATTACCTTTCAAATAATTTGATGCGTATCTAAAGGCTTTTTTAGGACCGTTACGAAAAAAATGATATAAAAATTTTTTAGTAAGATAACCCGGACTGTTCCCCCTGTATCTTCCTGCATTTTTACCCGATGAATCGTCATTTTCCATACCAGTTGGCTCATTTTCTTTTAACTTCTTCTTATAAGCGCTTATAACCGGGTCCTTGCAGAATCCAATAAGTGGCTCGCATACTTTTTCCCAGGTGTATTCTTTTGCAGTATTTTCTATATTTCTGACGCATTTGCTGTAATAGTCTTTATCATCGGCCAGTTTTGATATGGCGTTTACAAGATCACCTATATTTTTCTCCCGCACCGTGATTCCCAGGTTTTCTTTTTCAACTATATCACTTAAAGAATCACCCTTTGTCGAAATAATAGGAAGTCCCGCCCACAGGTAATCCAATATTCTGGTCCTGAAAGAAAATCTTGTCTCTATATGCTCGGGATGAGTGATTATTCCCGCGTCCGATTCCAGGAGATAGTTCTGCCTTTGGTCGTATTCAACCCATCCAAAGTTAAAGAAAACATTTTTGTCATATACCCCAAGCTTTTTAGCCAGGCTAACGGTCTTACTTACAAGCTGCAATTTCTTTACCTCTGGATTTGGGTGCTCCACTCCCATAAAAAACAGCTTCACATCATCTCTTGATTTGCCGATTTCGGCCATTGCCTTTATAAGTGTCAGAGGATCGAACCAGTTATATATTCCCCCGCCCCAGATAATCACGAAATCATCTTTTTTTATTCCTTCTACCTTACCCTTCAAAACCTCCCTTGTGTGTATGGGTTTACTATCGGGAAGTCCAAAGGGTACCACGTCTATCATTTTTCTTAAGGTAGAATCCTCGTTATAAGAATAAGGGTTTACTCTGTTTAAAGCTGCAAGCATCCCCAGCCAGAAATCTCTCTGTCTTTCTGATGCACAGATAAAGAAGTCACCATAATGAAGCTGTTCATTTAAATTATAATATACTAATTTATGAACACTTAATCTTTTATCAATAGGCTCATCCCTGTATTCGGCAAGTGTGGCCAGATTATAAGGATCATAAATATCCATAACCAGAAATTTATCCGAATTTTTTATACTGGGATATTTAATGAAAGTCGTTCCTCCACTTAAAACGATATCAGCATCCTGAATAATTTCCCGAAGAGAATTGTCATTCTTATATTGCACTATTTTAAATTCTTGTTCGGGTAAGTTCACCTCATTTGGAATTGCCAGTATGACATCCATATATTCCGATAAAACCCTGGCAAAATTCCACACTCTTATTGCCGGTCCGGCCATTTCTTTTGATACGACTTCACTTGAGACTATCAGTAATTTTCTTTTTATTTCTTTTTCGAATAATTTGTAGATTCCCAGAGATTTCAATAAACCTATTTGATTTTTTTGATACTGTGCATCATAAGAAACTGCCAAAAATTGACCATTGAAATAAGTAAAAATAGCCTTATCGTCTCTTTTTCTGTTTTTTTGAATTTCTTCTCTCTTCTTTTGGAGAACGGGCAGATTATCAAGAAAATCCCTCGCAGCCATAAGAGAACTTAGGGGTTCCCTGGATATCTTTAGACTCTCTATTTCTTTATCTAATTTTTCGGATAATGCTTTTGCCTCTTTTGTGCCATCGATCTTAAAATCGTAATAATTTCTATAATCGAATTTCAAATCAACAAAAACTCTATTAAAAATATTTGCCAGGGTTGCTGAAAGTACCTTCGGTAAATTTTCATCATCATAATTCTTAAAGACCGAATAAAGAGAATTTCTTTCCTTGAGAAACCGCAGTTTGTCTTCACCGAATTCTTTTGAGGTACCATGATGATGATGATAGACAATAGATTTGGGAGAAAAGATGACTTTATATCCCAGTATCCATAATCTCCATCCTAAATCCACATCTTCGTAGTAGGCAAAGAAGTCTTCATCAAATCCCCCTGCGTCTAAAAAAGCCTGCCTGTTTATTAACATCGCACCGCCATTGATAAAAAGAAGGTATCGGTATTCTTTATGCTTATCTTTATCCGTTGAAACACCGTAATCGATTTGAAAACCTTTACCTTCAAAATTAATCATGCTGCCGGCGAAATCAAGTGTTTTCCCATCTATAGATAATACTTTGGAACCTGAGGCAACTACTGTACTGTTATTATAGATAGGTTTGAGAAGTTCTATCAACCAATTTCTGTCCACTCTGGTATCATTATTCAAAAAGGCTAAATACTGCCCGGCTGCATTTTTTGCAGCCTGATTATTCGCATAAGCAAAACCCATATTCTTGCTATTTTTTATGATTTTTATGTCAGGATAATTTCCTTTAATAAACTCCACAGACCCATCTATGGACCCATTATCAACCACTATTATCTCTATTTTGTCCATGGGATATTCCATCTCTTTTATGCTATCCAGACACTGCCCTAGATAACTTCTACCATTTAAATTAGCTATTGAGATTGTGACCAGAGGATAATCAAGGATATCTTTCATTCAAATAAAACTCCTAAAATTATATAAGATTAAAGTGTTGACCTAAATTAGGATAAATTATAACAAACAATTTATTTTAAACAATAAGTAATGTAAAATGTATTGAACCAATAATTTTTTAATACTATGAAACAAGTAAATATTGCCTTCATAACGGAAAGAATGATCAAGGGCCATGGAGTTGATTTAGTTGTAGACAGACTTGCGGATGGCCTGGCAAAATTTGGTTATAACTGCGAGGTATATTGTAATTATTTCGACGAAACCTTTACAAGCAGAAAAGCTTATAAAATCAAGAAATTTCCCTACACCAGACCTGTAGATAACCCCGTCGTTTACGAGAGAATGATCAGAAGATTCGTTCCTTACTTGAACTTAAAAAAAATAGATCTATTTATTATACAATCTTTCCCATTCTATAGTTTGATCCCAAAATTAAAAAAACCGACCCTGGTGGTCGATCATGGAATAATATCTTTAAGCGGATTGCCCCTTAAGAGAAGACTACGATTCAAATATATGGAATTCAGCCAGAATCTGTCATATTTCAATAAAGCCGGCAAGGTAATAACCGTATCGCAATATCTTCTCAACTGCCTGCCAGGGAATATAAGAAAAAAGGCGGCCTATATCTATAATGGCAGTAATCATTATCAAAAAATTGACTTTTCAAAAGAGGAAATAGAAGATTTCAAGAGGAAGTTATGCATTGAGCCGGAAGATATCCTGCTATTATTTGTGGGAAGATTGAATTTTTCCAATCAACCTTACAAGGGACTTGAGGAGCTTACAAAAATATATCATCACCTGCACCGGGAAAATAATCATATTAAACTTCTGGCTGTTGGATATGGCTCCAGGAATGATGAAGAATTATTAAAAAATCAGGGGATACTCTCCATCAAAAATGCACCTGAAGATATTATGCCTTTAATTTATAAATCCTGCGATATATACACAACATGCTCCCGCTGGGAAGGCTTCGATCTTCCGGTCGTGGAGGCACAGAGTTTCGGTAAACCGGTAGTTTGTTATGATATCGGGGCCCATCCCGAAGTTTTAATAAATAATAAAACCGGGTTTATAGTAAGTGACCATAAAGAATTTATTGAAAAATTAAAAATTCTTATAAATAAACCGGAAATCAGAAAAGAATTCGGTGATAAAGCAAAAGAATTTTCAAAAAAATTTACATGGGAAAAATCTGTTGAAGAATATGATAAAGAAATAAGGAAATTACTTAACATAAAAAAAATTGACATAAAATCTGCATATTATGCAGGCAAAGATAAAATAAAAAGTGATGAAGAAGTAGCTGTGGTAATAGTCAATTACAATTCATCTTATACCTGCATGAAAGAATGTATAGATTCCATCAAAAATCAGAACTATAAAAATATAGGGATCACTATTTTTGATAATAATTCACAGAATGATACGCTTGAATCCATTAAAAAAGAATATAAAGACTTAAAGATAATTTACTCCGATAAAAATTTAGGCCTGGGAGAAGCAATAAATCGCGCCCTTGAAAAAATAACGGCTAAATATGTGCTGATATCGAATTTCGATGTAGTTTATAATTTCAAAGCAGTAGAAGAGCTGGTAAGCCAGATCAATAACCTGGACGAAAGTTATATTGGGCTGGCACCAAAAATAAAATTTTATTACCAGCAGGAATATATCGAGAGTGTCGGGACCTATATAGACAACAGCCTGTATATCGGATACACAGGCAAGGGACAGCTTGATATGCAGCAATATAACAGACCCGAGAATATTTTTGGAGCTTCCTTTACCTCATGTTTTATTAAAAGAGAGGCTTTTGACGATTTAATAGTCGGAAGAGTGGACCCTACTTTCTTTCTATTCTATGAGGATATAGACTTCTGCTACAGGGCAAATATTTTAGGTTATAAGTTCCAATCATGCCCGACTGCAGTTTGCCATCATAAATATGCTTATAGTTTCAGGGATGACGCTTCTTTTTTCCAGTACAAATATTATTATCAAAAATTAAACCTTCTTAAGACTGCTTATAAAAACGCTGAAGAATCGAACCTAAAAAGAATAATGGACATAGAATTAAATATACAAAAACAAAATTTAAAAGATAAAAGTTTAAAGAATACGGCCCAAAATATCATAAGAGACTTCAATGGAAGCCTGGGTTACTTAAAAAAATGCAGGCCAAACATTCAATTCTCGAGGCTGCTTGCAGATTCCGATATTTTTAAATATTGCTGGGGAGAATTCAACTTCTACGATGAGGTTAAAAATGAACCTGTTTATTCCGTATTAAACCTGCACCGTATATACCAGAGATTATTTGTTTTAATAGGGAACGAAAGATACGAGGAATATACCAACTACTTGATTAACCTGGAGAATACCAGAATCAGAATCGAAAACGAAAACTTAAAAAAATTACTACACAATAAATTAAAATACGAACCTAAATTCATTCATGAATTTATTGATAAAATTGGTTAAGAGAAACACCATACCATGAGAATAGGTATAGATATATCCACGGTTTTGAATCATGGCCAGGACATAGGTTCAGGCAGATATATAATAAACCTGATAAGAAATCTCTTAAAAATCGATAAAGAAAATACCTATGCCCTTACAGGAAGATATGCAACCGGTGAACATTTACCGGTAATTCATGCTTTGAAATCAAATTACCCTGAGAATAAAATTAAGCTTTATCTCTATCAGACAACCTCCAAAAAACTAAAATTATGGGATAAACTCAGGTTTCCTACTGTCGAGTTTTTAGGCTTTAGGGCTGACATCATTCACTGTCCCGATTTTCTTATCCCCCCTACTTTAAGCAGGAACATCGTTTTAACCATCCATGACCTGGCTTTCATCAGATTTCCCGAATTTAACTTTGACTGGTTCATAAAAAAATACTCCGGAGAAGTCAAAAAAAATGCATATATCTCAAAGAAAATAATTGCAGATTCGGAAAGCACCAGAAACGATATCGTGAGTTTCTTTGGAATAGACCCCGCAAAAGTAGAGGTTGTTTATCTGGCAGCAGATAATATATTCAGGAAATTGTCCGAAAAAGAAAAGAATATGGATGTGCTTAAAAAATATAAAATAAACAAAAAATATATCCTTTCCGTGGGAACCATCGAGCCCAGGAAAAACTTTGCGGCACTGATAAGAGTATTTAATAATATAAAACAAAGCAAAACCGGTTCCGGTTATAAACTGGTAATAGTCGGAAGAACCGGCTGGAAGAGCGAAGTCACCTATCAGGAAAGGGAAAATAGTCCATACAGAGATGATATTTTATTTACCGGCAGGATCCCTGACCAGGACCTCGTTCAAATATATAATCAGGCCGAACTCTTTGTTTACCCTTCCTTCTTTGAAGGTTTCGGTCTTCCACCGCTTGAAGCGATGAGCTGTGGCCTTCCGGTTATAGCTTTTAATACTTCATCCCTTAAGGAAGTTGTCGGAGATGCCGGAATACTGGTAACCGCAGGAGATGAGAGTAAACTTGAAAATCAATTATTGCATGTTCTAGAAAATGAGGTGGTAAAAGAAGAACTGAGTACTAAATCACTTATCCGGGTTAAAAAATTCAGCTGGGAAGAAACTGCACAAAAAACACTGGATATTTATAACAAAATCACCCTATAAAAAAATCATTTTCTAAAAGAAAGGTAAATTATTTCTTTTCTATACTCATATCTGGATTCAAGTCTGCCAGACCCTCTGCTACATTTCTGTGAATGACATTTATACTGAACATATTATTTATCCAGTCACAATATGTCTTATTATCATTATAACCAACAGCCGGAGATACGGAATATTCTCCCCCAATCAGGGTCACTTTAAAGGAAAAAGTTACTGTTACCTCATCACCTTTTTTAAAGACACCGGTTCTTATGCTGTTCAATCTGGAATTGGTGCCATAAATAATATTACCCCTGTAATCGGTTATTCTAATACCGAATATTGGGCCTTCCACATCTTGTTTAAACAGCACCTTATATACAAGTCTTACCTCATCTCCATAACTGCAGTAATCTATGGCTTTTTTGCTTTTATCAAGAAGACCGATGTTTATGATTTCTGCATCTCCTGACCCAAACCGGTTTATTGTTTCCCCGTCGATACTCAAATTCGATAGTCTGCTTATTTCCTCTCCGTCTATAACTTTTCTGTTGCCTTCGATCACTGTCTTGAATATTTTCTTTCTTTCCGCTCTCTGCTGTTCGATAATCCTTTTCTTCTCCAGTTCTTCTATATAAGCCCTGTATTTTGAAACTATGTCAAGAGGTTTTCCCATATCTATTATTTTTCCATCTCTTAAAAATATGACCTTGCTGCATAAATCGGAAATAGTCTCCAGGTCATGGGAAACGATTATAATTGTCTTACCACTCTTCATAAAATCATATATGACTTTATAGCATTTTGCCTGAAATGCCTGATCTCCTACCGCGAGGACTTCGTCCACAAGCAGTATATCGGGATTGACATTGATGGCAACGGAAAAGCCGAGTCTCATGTACATCCCTGAAGAGTAATTCTTTACGGGCATATCTATGAATCTCTCTAGTTCCGAAAACCCGATGATATCGTTTAATTTCCTATCCACGTCCTTCTTTTTCATTCCCAGTATGGCCGCATTTATATATATATTCTCTCTCCCCGTAAGGTCGGGATGAAATCCGGCTCCAAGTTCCAGGAGCGCAGAAAGAGAGCCATTTACCATTATTTTTCCGGAAGTTGGCTGTATGATCTTAGCCATCAACTTTAGCAGGGTACTTTTCCCGGAACCGTTTGGACCAATCAAACCGCAGGTCTCACCGTGTTTTATGGAAAAGGAAACATTGTCAAGAGCAAGGAATTCTTCGTAAGTTGTACGTTTCAACTTGAGAATCGTTTGTTTCAAGCTGGGTATCTTTTCATGGTGTATTCTATATCTTTTTGTTACCGACTCTACGGCTACAGCCGTGTCATTTCCTGATTTTCTTGTTCTTTCCCCGTTATGTTTTTTTCCGGCACCGTTCATATGTCAAATCTCCTCGGCAAATCTGGGTTCAAGCCTTTTAAAAACAAAATAACCCAAAAAGAATATCAAAAGAGTAATTCCAAGAGCAGTCAAAGTCTCAGTGACCGAAGGAAAACCTGCTCCTTCAGGATATTTTACAAAATAGAAAATATTACGGTAATAAGAAGCATATATTGTCATCGGATTGATCTTCATAATAAACTGAAACCTTTCCGGTACCATACTTAAGGGATATATAACGGGTGTCCCAAAAAACCATACCATCATTATGATTGTTATCAAATGCTGCAGATCCCTGAAAAAGACATTTAGAGCCGAAACCAGAAGGGTCATTCCCACTACAAGAAAAAATTGTATAAAGATCACAATTGGAAGCAGATAAAGATAAATATAGAATGGGTAGCGCAGAATTCCAAGCACTATGAACAGAGCGGCAAGCTCAAGAAGGAAATTAAAAAAATTTGCCAGTACAATGGACAGTGGGATGATTTCCCTTGGGAAATAGATTTTATTTACCAGATTACTGTTACCTATAATGCTGCCTGTACCGTAATTGACGGAATTCGATAAAAAATTGAACGGAAGCAAGACACAGATCAGGAAAATTGCAAATTCCTGGATCCCTGCGCGCAGTACGATAGAAAAAACAAAAGAGTAAACCAGCATGGTCAGTATAGGATTCAGAAGGGACCATAAAAAACCAAGCGCAGAACCCCTGTATTTTACCTTAAGCTCCTTTTTTGTGAGGCTAAAAAGAAGTTCCCTGTATGAAAAAAGTGTTTTGATACCCGAAAACATTATTTTAAATACCTATCCCACTTAAAATTCAGCGATTATTATAGCATTAATAAATGAAAAAAAATTATATAAACCCCGCGTTTATCATACTTGGATCATTTTACTCCGAAAATTCGAACTCACCGGTCATAATACCAAGTTCTCTTGTATCATTTGTAAGTCCCCTTTCCTTTGGGACCCAGCTTCTGCTGCATGACAGGGTAAGGGTAAGTTTTTCCTTTGAGTATCCGGACAGATCTATTTCGATATCATGCCAATCACTATCACTGATTTTCACCACTTTTACCAGTTTATTATCTATAAAAAATCTTATGAATAAAGGAAGCAGATGCCCGGCAGGATCCAGATCTTTTACCGGAATGATGAGCCTGGTTCCCCGGTTTTCTATTGCTTCGCTGGCATCGATTTCCGCCCATCTTATATTGGCGCCTTCAAAAGGTTCTTCTTTGTAAAACCCATAGTTATTTTCCCACCCGACTAAATTTTGCCTGATATTTATGGACAGATCCGTCATGGAACTGATAAGAAAACTGCCTGAAAAGATAAGGATAATTAGTATAAGACCTATTTTCTGCTTCAAGTCGAGTCTAAACCGTCTGACAATATCCAGGGAATATTTATAATCCTTCAAACTCTCATTATTCTTTGCATTTTCATGATCCGGTATGTGAAATTCAGACTCTTTGATCCTGATAAATGCAAGCATCAATCCGATTATCAGCCAGAATGAAAACTGGATCTCGTTGAAATTGGTATGAGGACCTAAAAACAGCAGTATTACCATAGAGATAAAAGAGATGAAAAAGCCGGTTAAAAACCAGTCCGTCTTATCTTTTTTACCGGTTATCTTTCGATTCTTAAAATAATAAAAAACTTTTTTTATTATCAAAAAGAAAATAAGAAGTATCAACAGAAGTCCCGCAAGTCCGAGTTCGGATAGGACCTGTAGGTAATAATTTCCCGTATAATCGACTATCCTTATAGACGAATCATTCATTTCATAATAATTAGGCAGTTCGATTATAAAACTCCCCAGCCCTACACCGGTAATCTTATAATCTCTGAACATATCTACCGCCTGTATCCATATGAAATGTCTCTCCGATGAAACCGATTTGAATGCTTCGATAAAACCAGCCTGTCTGTAAACATTGTAACTCATCCAAATCGTGTCAACGGTCCTGTCGAATAAAGCAATACCCGTCTCAGGCGGCCGGTATTTATCTTTTAGCTCGATACGGCTGACCATAAGAACCGCAAAGAAAGAAACAAACAGGACGACAATTATCAGGATAACCGAAGCCAGAGATATGGAAAAATATTTTATTTTTCTGGATTTCCTGCTTTTCCCAACCAATATCTTTACAAGTCTCGTCAGTCCGATAATAACAAATGCTGCCAGAGCCACTATTATCCCCAGCATTGCGTTTCTTGAACCCGAGAAAAAAGTCATGAGTAGAAAAACCACAAGCAGAACAGTAAATAATAGTTTAAGGTACCATTTTTTATAATAAATAATCAATATTATATACAAAGGAAACATCAATATCAGGTAGTTCCCAAGTGAATTAGGATCAGTAAAGGTAGCATTGATTCGGTGTGCTTCAGCCCATTGAGTGAAGCTACCAAAAGTGGGGTTAAAGAAATACTGATAAAATCCGACTATAAAAAAGACCGCATTTGAAGCAATTATTACGATAACCGCTTCTATAATATCTCTGGTTTTCTTAAAAGTATTGAAAATGATAAACAGCAGACCGAATCCTATTATGTAGTTGAAGAAAAACTTTATGGTCCACTGTATCGAACCGGTAGATCCTGTACCTTCTATATTTACCATAAGATCATGATATTTTGTTGATAGAAAAGGTACAAAATTCAAATAGCGGTATATGGTAATTGCGGAGGAAATCGCCACGATTATGATAAATGTAAATACTGCCAGCCCGATCTCATTTTCGTAATACAGGTCGAATTTACTAGGATATAATCGATTTTCGATATCTTTCGCTTTATTGACTAAAAAACCCAGGAAAAGCGAAAAGAACAGAAATAATATTGCCCTTATACTTTTTATCCCCAGAATCGTGGTAAGTGAATTCAAAAGAGGTATGAAGAATATAAAAGTATATAGTCCGATCTTTATGCTGTAAACAGAAATAATGAATAAGACAAATATAAGAGTATTAATAGCGTAAAAGAGTACCGGATTCTGATAAACGACATCTTTATGGTATAAAAAAAATACCGTAAAAAAACCGGTAAAGACAAAGAATCTAAAAATTCTATCATGAAAATCGTAACCGGTTGAAATATGATTTTTCTGCATTATTTACCTTTAAATAAGTAATTTTATCTTTAAATACGATTATACTTTATAAAGATTTTATCAGAACTTTCAATTTAAGATAAATTAAATCAAAAAAAATAGCAATAAATATAAGGATAGGTATAAAAATGATTTATTTTTTTACACGGAACCGGATTGATTCAATTTAAAGAAAAAAAGATAGCTATTCCAAAGGGGAAGACTGATTGTCCCTTCAAGAAATCAGAAACCATATATTCTGTTGGCAAATAATATGATCTTATCCGTGTAAGTACTGCCGGGTGCCCAATTTCCGTTCAAAAATCCCAAAGTAGTATTGCCGGTATATTTGTAATGCGAACTTCCAAAATGTCTGGGATCGTACTGGTTGTTGCAGTAGTTATTTATATGATTCTGGTAATAATACCAGGAAAGATGTGCGTAATGTGCTATTATCCCCAGTTCTTCGGTGGCAAAGCTATTACCCGGTACGCCGCCTCCGGTGGCTCCCATACCGCTGAAATTGTTCTGGTTTGGCCTTACATCTCCGGTATATTCCAGAAATCCGGTTTCATGGCACATCTGCGCCCAGGCTATATCCGCTCTTATATTAAACAGTTTACCATAATTGATGTATATAGGAGCAATTCTTCTTGCCCAATCTACCTTACTTGAGTTCCTGTCCGTAAATATTTTTACAAGCTGATCAACTGTTACTTCCGTATAGCCAATTACGCTGGTAGAGTTAGAAATCGGTGTTGTATTTACCGGATAACTCTGCCCGGAACTACCGCTGGTTTCTACTGTTACTGTGGCTGTGGTCGTTTTTGCATCGGACGATGCGCCGCTATTATCTTTTACCGTAAGAGTCACCGTATAAGTTCCGGCTGCGGCATATGTATGGACAGGTTTTGCTCCCGTTCCGGTTGAATTGTCACCGAAATTCCAGGTATATTCAGCAATGCTGCCATCTGAATCTGTGGAAGCAGAGCCATCAAAGGTCATCTCCTTGCCTGCCGTAGCGGTGTAAGGTCCACCCAGATTGGCTGTGGGCTTAACATTTTCAACAGTTACTTCATTGCCGTCTCCACCATCTCCGGATGCTTCCTTGATAACATTTATCTTTACTGCCGTAAGGCTATAGTTGTTACTTGCATCATAAGCATACACCCAGAGTGTATTCTCCCCTGCCATCAGCGATTTCAGAGAAATTCTTAGTGAATATCCGCTGTCTAATATATCCTTTCTGCCAAGATCGGGCCTCTGGAATATCGATGCCGTTCCAAGGAAGTTATGTTCATATCTATCCCTGCCGTTATAAATCTCGACTTTTGCAAGTTTCACAGGTTTTTTATTAACTAGATCGGCAGCCCAACCACTAAAGACAAAATCCTGCGAGATACTTTCATTATTCCTGGGGGTATCGATGACCATGGTAAATACACCTGAATATCTTCCTATTTCCCTTGATACAACTATCTTTACTTCTACTGTTACTGTAACTGTGGTTGTTTTTGCATCGGATGATGCGCCGCTGTTATCTTTTACCGTAAGTGTCACAGTATAAGTTCCGGCTGCAGCATATGTATGAACAGGTTTTGCTCCCGTTCCGGTTGAATTGTCGCCGAAATTCCAGTTGTATTCGGTAATACTGCCATCTGAATCAACGGAAGCTGAACCGTCAAAGGTCCTTTCTTTACCTGCCGTACCGGTGTAAGGTCCACCCGGACTGGCTATGGGTATAATATTTTCAGCAGTTTCTTCACTCTCTTCTTCGCCATCCTCCGGTTCCTGTCCTTCTTGGGTTATAATAACAGTAGTATGTTCCGATATGGAACTTGCCTCTTTGTCATCCTTTACAGTAAGAGTCACTGTATAAGTCCCGGCGACTGTGTATGTATGGGCGGGCTTTACTCCTGTTCCCGTTGAATTGTCGCCGAAATTCCACGAATATTCGGTTATTGTGCCGTCTGAATCGGTGGAAGCTGAACCGTCCAATGTTATTGCTTCGTTTACTGTTCCCTCGTAAGGTCCGCCTGGATTTGCCGTAGGAATAGCATTTATACTTACTAGGACTATATCCGTTGACTTGATATTCTCAAATGCTGTCACTTCGAGTTTTACATTAAATGTTCCTTCACTATTAAAAGCGTGTTTTATGACCGAGTTTTCAGTAGTTGCGTCATATACTCCATCGCTATTCCAATCCCAGGAATAAGTTATTGTCCCTGCTTCAGCAAGCGGAGAAATTACACTTCCGGAAGCATCGAATGTAAGCTCTTCTCCTACATCTGCGATCAAATCCTGGCCTGCATTTGCCGTTACCGTATGCTCGATTATATCAGTTCCCTGCCATACTTCATTTGCAAAAAGTACTATCTTATTTGTATAAGTGCTGCCGGGTGCCCACCTTCCGTTTAAAAAGCCCAGAGTGGTGTCACCGGTATATCTGTTATGCGTATTTTCGAAATGCCTCGGATCGTATTGGTTATTGCAGTATTCGTTTTTATGATTCTGGTAATAATACCAGGAAAGATGTGCATAATGGGCAATTACTCCTAATTCTTCAGTGGCAAAACTATTACCGGGAACTCCTGCACCTACAGCTCCCATACCGCAGAAGTTATTCTGTTCAGGTTTTACATCTCCTGTGAACTCCAGAAATCCCGTCTCATGGCTCATTTGGGCCCAGGCTATATCCGCTCTTATGTTAAATAATTTACCGTATTGTATGTATAAAACTGCCAGTCTTCTGGCTCGCTCTACCTTGTTTGAGTTTCTGTCTATAAACAATTTTACCAACTGCTCTACGGTTGCTTCTTTATAACCTATTACAATGGTAGAGTTGGATATTGATACACTCTCATCTCCCGAAGTTCCTTCCTGACCCTCTTCCTGGCCAGTTTCTTCATCTTCTTCGGAAATAGTTGCACTTACCTGGACCGCAGCTGACTGAGCATTTTTATTGTCTTTAACCGTGAGTTTTACAGTATAAACTCCGGAACTTGCGTAAGTATGTACAGGATTTGCCGTGCTTCCGCTGCTTCCGTCACCAAAATCCCATATATATTCGGTTATGCTGCCGTCTGAATCTGTGGATGCAGAACCGTTAAAAGTTATTGCCTCGTTTACTGTTCCCTGGTAAGGCCCGGCAGGATTGGCTACAGGATTACTATTAGGCTGTTCCGTAGGAGCACCTTCTTTGATCACATTTATTTTGACCATATTATAGGTATAGTTACCATTTGCATCATAGGCATAAACATATAGAATATTTTCTCCCTTAACCAGAGAATCAAGACTTATATTGAGCAGATAACCACTATCAAGAATATCCTTTCTACCCAGATCCGGTCGATCGAACCTTGATGCGGTCCCAATGAAGTTACTTGTATTCCTTTCTGATCCCTTGAAGATCTCTACCCTTGCTAATTTCTTTGGAGGTTTATTATTTAAATCTGCCGCCCAGCCGCTGATCGGGAAATTCTTATCGATGGTTGCATTATTGCCAGGGTAGTCAATTATAACAGTAAACCCTGCAGAACTATTACCGGAACCGCCTGTATAACTTCCGGTATCCTTATTTATTCCTTTCGAAAACTCATTTATTGCATTAAAAAGTCCTGTCGCGCATTTTTCCTGAAAATCCGCTGTCTTAAGAAGTGCGGCTTCGGTAGGATTTGAGACAAAAGAACACTCTACCAGTGCGGCGGGCATTCTCGTATATTTGATAACCCTGAAATCGGCAGTTTTTACACCGCGGTTTGCCCTGCCGATCTGACTCAGGAGTCTTGATTGTACAAGGCTTGCAAGCTGACTTGACCCATTCACTCCGTTTGCGTTCCAGTAAGTCTCCGTACCATTTGCCGAAGCTGAAACTGAAGCATTATTGTGGATCGAAATGAAAATATCTGCTCCGCTGCCGTTTGCCATATTGACTATTTCATCAAGACTGTGATACTGATCTCCGGCTCTTCTCATGACTACAGTAAAACCACCGGCTTCCAGTTTTGCCTTGAGCCTGTTGGCTATTGCTATATTGGCATCTTTTTCATTAAGCCCATTTGCAACCGCGCCGGGGTCTTTCCCGCCGTGTCCGGCATCAATAAATACCTTTATGCCGTTTCCGGCCGCACTAAGATCTTTTACAGCAGGTAAAATCACTAGTGAAAAACTAAATACAAATACGACAAAACAAATTGCCGCTAATTTTATAATTTTTATTGTTTTTCCCATATTTGATAAAATCAGGTTTTTATTAAATCAGTTTTTCTATAGACAGGACTGCTTATATCCAGCGCTCCGAGAGTATTGAGTTTTTTGCCATCTATATAAAAAGCCACCGAATCTACTCCGGAGAATTCAGTCAGTGTATTAACCACAGAATAAATCAGTAAAATATCTGCAGCATCACCTTGATATCTGTCCTCAACAAAATTATTTGACAGGTCCACTCTGGCCACGCCATTCTCAACTTCAACAGAATTGATTATTGTGGTATCAGGTATAAGACGGACCAGGCTGCTGTCTACCGGCAGCTTCATAAGCTCGTACAATGCCTCTTCATATTTATTTTCCGAAGATACCTTTCTTGATTCTCCAATCAGATATTCACCCTGCTCATCGGCATAATATACCGTTATTGTAACTTCACCCTCCGAAATATCCTCTCCATCTTCTGTTTGTGCCTGATTTTCGTCTCCCGAAGAACCATTTTCCTCTGAAGAATCCTCTGTTTCCTCTGAATCAGTGGAGTCACTATTTTCATCTATATTTTCGCCGGAATCAGCATCTTCCGAAATATTTGCCGTGTCAGATGAATTACTTGAACCATCCTCAGAAGCACTTTCGGAAGTGGTATCGGTACCATCAACCGACTCGCAGCCAATATTGAATAGTATAAATGATAGGATTAATAAAATGCACCCTGAATAAATTGCTGTGCGGTAAAGAACTAGCAGTTTTCTATTGAAACTGTTTTTTTTCATTGCTACAAATTATTTATTTTTTTACTATTAAAATTACTATAATTATTTCTACTATTTATTTACACTGTTAGTAATAGATATAATTACACAAATATTTAACTATGTCAAACTCTTAAGAATTTAGTATAAAATTGTTATTATCATTTTTTAATTATTTAGCTATTTAAATGAATAAAAGTTTCTTCAATTAATGAAATCAGTTAGCCTTAAAGTGATCAAATATTAATATCTTTATAAATCCCTGGTTTAATGTTATCTTCATTAATAAAATTTAAAATAAATCCAAAAATAAATACCTTTGGAAATTTTTTTATTTTTAAACTATGAAGAAAGAATTAATCAAGCTGCTTCGTTGTCCATACTGCCGTAAGGAAGAATTATCCCTGCCGCAAATAAATAACGTTGATATTGATATAAGGGAAGGATTTATCAATTGCCGGAATTGTAAAAATAGCTTTACTATCAAAGACGGGATACTGGATTTACTGATAAGTTCCGATTCCGAAATCATAAGTGAACAAAAAGGATGGGAAGAGTTAAAGGAAGCAATCGTAAATACGGATGAGTTGATGCTTTCACTTCCCGATGCCATAGGTGAACATAAGCTGGCATGGAAGAGCCAGGCCGAAAATTTTAAATATATGTTCGAAAAAATAGACCTGAGCGGAAAAGAAACCATTCTGGATCTGGGCTCGGGAAGGTGCTGGTCAACAAGATTCTTTGCCCGCAATGGCTGTTATGCAGTTGGAATAGATATATTGCTTGCAAAATATGTGGGTCTTCTTACCGGCGATATCTATATCCGGAATGAAGGCGTTTATTTCGAGAGGGTTCGCGGCAATATGAACGATCTTCCATTCAGAGACAATATATTCGACTTAGTCTTTATTACGGCAACTCTTCATCATAGTTCGGATGTTTATATGACATTAAAAGAGGTTCATAGGGTACTCAAACCAACAGGCAGACTGATTCTGGCAAATGAACCGGTAGGAGGATTCAAAAAAAACAAACTGGACTGTGCGGAAATAAAAGTCGGTATAAACGAACATGTCTATAGATTATGGACCTATGTGCGAAATTTAAAAAAGATAGGATTTACCTATAGTATATTTCCTTATATGGGCAGTTATTTCCCTGTTATCGACAAAATCAAAAACATACTATCGGTTCTTTCCGGAAAGAAATCCTTTTATAATAAAATACTATTACCTCTTACTTATCTCCAGCTATTATTTTTTGGCGGTATCCTGAATCTGATTGCCCATAAGAGGAAATGAATCTGTCAGTTACTCCCAAAAACTGTTGATATTTGATTTATCCTGCCATAGCCCCATTCCAAAGATGGCTCGACTGCAGAACCTTCCTGATGCTCGTTAAATGTTGCTATAGAAACCTGCATTAAATTGCCAGCACCGTCAATACTATCAAGATACTTTAAGACCATTTTAAGCATCTTATTGAATTCAATGTCAGAGCAGTTAAATGGAGGCATAGGATTTCTTTCAGTACCCAGACACATATCATTGTAACCAGGCATTGCACCCGGGATAAAATCTACTCCGGATGATTTTGCAGCATTTCTCCATTGTGCATACAACACTTCCATTCTTTTTATAAGGTCATATGGATTTTGAGGACCGGCCTGGTATGGACTATAAATTCCAACTGCATCGAATACTTCTATTCCCTGATAATCGTAATCATAATATATATGATCCCCCACAAGATAAACATCAAAGCCTTTTTCGATCATATTTTTCCTGACCTGATCGATGGCAGCCATCCAGTTGCCATATAATTCCCTGGTTATATAAATCCAGAGCACAGGTCTTCCATTAATTTTAAAATAATTTGGATGAGAAAAATAATTATCAGCAATATGATCCATATCACTTATAAAAGAATCATAAATCTCAATATCATCAAAATTATAAGGTGGATTTCCTTTACCAGCGAGTATATTTCTAACCATAATATCATACATGAAGCAGATCTTTGTATTTCCCAGATCTGTATTCAGTATTCCATTTTTGATATTATTATCCAGTTGCGGTATGTATTCTACTCTAAAAACATCGATCCCATAACTATTTGCCAGCATGGAATGTTCTCTTAATACCTCATAATCAAGGCTATTATAAAAACCTAATAGGGGAACATTAGAATATCCTCTTTCCCACGTATCTTCATTAAACCATGGATAATAATCTGCATAAACAATAACATCTATGGTTTCAGCCATTATCTTACTATTGTTAAAAGAAAGTTGTACCAATAATAAAAAAATAAAGGTTAGAATGAAGATGATTATTAGAGATCTTGTTAGATTTATATTAATCAATAAGCACCGCTTCCCCGGAATATCCTCATAATGGTCAAAACCACTATCTTAAGCTCGAGCCATATGGACCAGTTTTGAATATAATATAAATCCAGCTTGATTCTTTCCTCGTAATTAATATCGCTTCTCCCGCTTACCTGCCAGAGTCCTGTTATACCCTGACTGACCTGCATCCTCTTCTTCTCCCATTCCTCCAATCTATCCCCTTCTTCTATGGCCAGAGCCCTTGGACCGATAACGCTCAATTCACCTTTGAAAACATTTATGACCTGCGGCAGCTCATCAATCGAAGTCTTTCTTAGAAAACGCCCGATCCGTGTTATTCTGGGATCGTCCTTGATTTTGAAATCACACTTCCTGTCATATAATTTTTTTATATACTCTTCTTCTTTGTCAGCTCCAGTCCTCATTGTCCTGAATTTATAAACCCTGATAATTTTGAAATCCTTTCCATATCTCTGCTGCGCATATAACACCGGTCCTTTTGAATCGATTTTTATCAAAATTCCAAGTATGGAATATAACAATACAAAAATAATAAGTAAAATAAATCCAATCGAATAGTCTATGATCGATTTTAAGATCTTATCAAATGTTTTTATCTCGACCTTTTGAATTTGGATCAATGGGACACCCATATAATCGAACATCTTCATCCTTGATACCGAAAATTCAAACAGAGACGGGGACATCTGGACCTCTATATTGAAATTACCGATCTTGTCCAAAAGGGTCATTATATCGAAATATTTCAGGTTTGGAGAAGAAATTATTATCCTGTCGATTTTATGTTTTTCAATTATTGGTCCCAAATCACTTAATGTTCCCAGCACCTTTACATCTCTATAGCTTTCTGATCTTCCAGCCTTACCCCTGCCATATTTATCATCCACAAAACCGATGACCTTGATCCTCTCGATTGTGCTTTTATTAAAAGTATGGGCAATCCTTTTGCTCTCCTCATTTATACCAATTATAACCACATTTGTCTTTATTCCTATCCTGGACAAAAACAGGAAAAATAATCTCTTTATGACCGTTCTGCTTAATATAACGAGGGCAATCGGGATAAGAATCGAGTAAAGAAGCCATATACGTGAAAGTTGATAACCATCCCTGTTAAAGTAGTAATTGAACATTATTATTATAAAGATACTGACAATTATACTGGAAACAACACCTTCATTTTCACCCATCCCTTTGTATAAATTCCTGAAATTGTATAACCTTCTAAGACCAAAAATAAGAACAATCAGAAGTATTCCCACTATCGAATAGATGACGTAATATTTAAAATTGACACCCAAGACTTCGAATGATTCTACCCTGAATTTCAATAGGAAAGATAAATAAAATGATAAACCTAAAAATACGATATCGCTTAGGATGAGAGTGATTCCATAAAATAATTCTCTTTTCCTATAATTACTGCTGATAAAATCCCTGTCCAAAACCGCTCCTTTGATTTACTTAAAAACTCATCATGAAAAAGTTTTAGAGTATTCCTGGTATTTTTCTTCCAGGAATTTTTTAAGATCATTTTCGAATCTCGTCCTGCTGAACCTTAAAGCGTTTTCTCTTATCTTATGATTATCGAATTTACCGGAACAGGATTCGAAGGCAATAACCGCATCAATCAAATCTTTATACTCCTGTTTATAAAAAAATATTCCAGTTTCACCCTCAGAAACCGTTTCAAGAAGACCACCTCTACCAAAGCCTATTACAGGGGTCCCGCTTGCCTGGGCTTCGACTGCAGTTATGCCGAAATCTTCCTCACCGGGGAATATGAACGCCTTTGCATTAGAATAATATTGCTTGAGAATTTCACCATCCTGCCATCCCAGAAATTTAATATTACTGTCTGCCATTCTTTTTAATTTCTTGAACTCCGGGCCCTCACCGATTATAATAAGCTCTTTTTTTAACTCGTTAAAAGCCTTTACGGCAAGATCTATTCTCTTGTATGAAACAAGCTGGCTGACTATAAGGTAATAATCCTGTTTTTTATCTTCGAATATCATACCTTCCACATCAACCGGAGGATAAATCACTTCAGAATCCCGTCTGTAGTATTTCAGTATCCTTTTTCTCACATTATTTGAATTGCTGATGAAATAATCCACTCTTGAAGCAGTGGCAAGATCCCAAACTCTTAAATAATTAAAAAACAGTTTTACTGCTTTTCTTTTCAAAAATCCCAATTTTTCATGTTCCAGATAATCGAAATACATGTTCCATAAATACCTCATCGGGGTATGGCAATAGCAGAAATGGCAGGTTTCCGGTTTAGTCAGAACTCCCTTTGCGATACCCGATTCGCTGCTTATTACGATATCATAACCGGACAGATTAAATTGCTCAATGGCTACGGGCATCAGTGGTAGATAATTCTGGTATTTTTTTCTGGAAAAAGGAAGTTTCTGGATAAATGACGTAAATATTTTATGCTTGTTTATTGAGTCAGCAATCTTCCTTTTGTCATATACAAGGGTAAAAATATCCATGTCGGGAAAGAGATTGCAGATGGATTCCACTACCTTTTCACCGCCTCTCATCCCTGTCAGCCAGTAATGCACCAGAGCTATTTTTTTATTATCCAGTGGCATAATTTATACTATTTTTTTATGTATATCTTCAGGTCTTATTCTCGACTATTGCCCAGATCTCACCAAACTGTATAGAATAATTACTTATTCTTAGACCTGCTTTTTCCAATTCTCCGGTAAAGCTTCCCATCGTATATTCTATCCTGTGGGTTCTATCCGATTTGTATTCGATCCCCAGTTCTTTTTTGTATAAAACAACCCAGCTTCTATTTATCATGGGAACTCTTATTAAAAACTTCCTTCCCAGCTCCTTTATTTTTTTAAGTAGTTCAATCCTGTCTTCGATATGTTCCAGAACATTGGACAGTATTATTACATCAAATTTCTGTTTGAACGGCCAATTTATTATATCTCCACAAATATATTCTATATTATCCAATAAAAAGTTCTTCTTTGCATCCCTGATTTTATTCTCATCGATATCTATTCCCACCACACTATTTACTTTTTTTGCAACATCATAAGTAACAGAGCCGTTTCCACATCCAACATCCAAAACAATATCATCGGGTCCGACATTGCTCATAAAGAAATCATGATACTTCATTAATCTATGTTTTGGGTGAATTCCTTTCTCCAGCATGACTGCATACTTTGAAATACTGCTGTAAATAAAATTATCAAGAGTTAGTAAAATCCTGATAATTCTAAGCATTAACTTAATCTTAATTTTTTTTATTAGTCTAATTATGAATCCCCATTTCTTTTCTATTCAATGCCAAATCTTCTGTTGCTTCTTAAAAACCAGGTTAAAAGAATTATAAAAGCAAAAAATTCCGCTAAAATTAAGGCAACTATTATTCCTTCAATTTTATACAACGGAACAAAAATAGCCAGTAGCGCCAGCTTTACAGTATCTACTGTGGTTAAAAGTTTTAAAAGGCTGCTTCCGCTTCCTTGATAACTGCAGAGATATTTAATTGTTAAATTAGCAGGCATAAAAACCAGTGGTACTAACAATAATCTTCCATATCTTATCATATCCAAATCATCCACTTTGAAAAAAAATTTTAGTAAAAAAGGAATTATGAACCAGAAAACTGCTAATATCATAATGCCGCTTAGAAAAATTAAAATTAACCCTTTTTTGATTATTATCCTATTGTCCGCTTCCGAACGAGCTGCCAGTTTAACCGTGGGTACATTAACCAGAGTTTTTAAGCTATTTTTTATAAATGTCGGAAATACGGTTACAACACTATATATTCCTACCATAGTGGCGCCGGATACGGAATTAAGAATTATTCTTTCTATATTGGTTGCGATAACAGAAATTGCGCTTGAACCAGTGAGCCTGAAACCGTGTTTCAGGTAATCTTTTTCTTTTTCTTTATCAATCTTTTCCGGCTCTATTCTCTTAATTATCCAGAAAAAGAAAATCAAGTTATATGCTGATAAAATAAGCAGATAAGCAATGATTGTAAAGAAATAACTGCGATAGAAAAAAAGGATTGCCGCGCATACAACAAACCGTGTTCCGCCGATCAGTGCGTTTAATAAAAAAACTGTCTTAAATCTTCTTTCACCATAATAATAAGGTTCCCATGTATTAAAACCGTAATATATGGGTACTATAAAACTTGATAAAAGTAGTGTCCATTTTATATTGCTATCTTTATAATAACTAAGAGCAAGAACAATAAGGATAACACTGGCAATCAGTGAAAATAGTGCACTGACTATAACCGCTTTCTTAAAAAAACCTTTAAATTTTTTAGCCACAGCCTTTGTGACTGAAGTTCCCAGTCCGTTGATCGAGAATAATATCAGTATATTCAAAACTGAAAAGAATAATTTATAATTTCCAAGATCTTCAAAACTTAAAAAACGCACCAGAAGGACATTTAAAAAAAAGCCATCCAGGGAAGCGATTGCAAGGTTGGCCATTCCGTAAGAACTGTCTTTAAAATTTATTTTGAAATATTTGAAGAGTTTACCACCGGTATTGAATATATATTTTTTTATTGATTGAAAATTCATTATTTAACCGCTTTTATCCCATAGCCGATTGACATATTTTCCGTTCCCGATAAGGTTTTACGGTTCCCTGTTTTATTTTTCCTTTTAAAAATATTTTTTAATCTTTTTTTAACCAGTCTATCATTAAAAACAAATCTATTTAAATCGCCCGCATTTTTCACTTTTGCTTCTTCATATTCAAATAAAAATTTTGAAACTTCAACCGAACCCTGCCTTAAAACCGAAACTTCCCTGTAACCCAATTCCCATAACTTATTTCCAAGCCAGCTATAAGAATATCCTGACCCACTTGAATTCTGATTTTCCTCCGGGGACATAGATGACATTGTAGTTGAAAAAATCCCCCCGGTTTTTAATCTTTTATAAGATTGGAGCAGAAACTCCTCGATTTGACCGGTGTATTTAATTATTTCCGGACATAATATAAAGTCAAAATCACCGGTACTAAAAGACATATTTTCCATATATTCTATACCCAGCCTGTATCTATCAAGATATATATTTTTATTTCCCAGATAAAGCACTCTTCTATTTTCAGGAAATAAATTCAAAATATCTTCCATAAAACACAAATCATAAAATTCCTTGATGGAAAATTTGGAAAAATCAAAATCAGCAATTTTATTTTCACCAATAAATTGAACTGCAGGTTCTGAAAATAAATTATTTCTGATATACTCGCTCCACTGCTTCGAAGAACTCTTTTCTTTATTCCTATACTCACCTATGGTTTTGGGAATACCTCTTCCCAGGTGCATGTAAATAATTTCATTTTTATAATTAAACGAACGGGTCACATTTAAATTACGGACTTCCATGGTTTCAGGTATAAGTTTAATTAAATCGGGGTTATCGAAAGTATTGGGCGTATAGAATATTCCAAACCCATTTTTTCTTAATTCATATATTGCCTTATCGCCCACATCAAATTCCGGCAGTTCCGGTAAAAAGCTAAGTTTTAATTCTTTAAAGACCTGAAAATCAATCATATATCCACACACATGAAGGACGCCTTCGGGTACTCTAGCCCTTGTCAATCTGAATCCGGCAGCCCTAGTCTTCCCATCAATTTTTGACAGCATATAATCCAGCCAACCATACCGGCAAACAACCACATCTTCATGAAGACTTACCAGGTATTTCGTGCCCGGGTTTACTAACCGGACAGCCACTTCAAGAGCAAGACCGTTGGCATAGGAAGCTCCCCCTTCCGGTTCCGTCCTGATACAGGCAATGTTGATATCTTCGACATTATCGAGCCATTTTATAAATTCTCCGGGAGAGTTATTATCCACAATCCATAGCTCGTAATCAGCATCGGTGAATTTTTTAATGCTTTTGATACATAACTCAAGAAGTTCCGAGGCTTCTTTATTTGGCTGAAAGCTTACAACAATTATCCTTGCAGCTTCTTTGCGGATCCGGGTCTTTTCCTTAATAAAAACTTCATAGGTGCGATTGTCTATGTCTATTTCGTTTTTTATGTAATTATTTTTACTTAACCATTTTGTCATTTCTAGCCCTTAACATTTCAAAAACTTCTATATACTCTTTATAAGTTTTTTTAAAATCATACAAATAACTAGACTCGAGAAATCTTATTTTGAACTCCTGATAATTTTCAATGCATAATATTATTTTTTCCAGAAGTCCCTTATATTTAAAATCTATATATTTTTGAAAAACATCCTCCGATACATATGCCAGAAGTTCGGGACAGAAATAAAGAATTTCCTTCATCGCACCGGTATCGAATCCGACCACCGGCACACCGCAGGATACCGCTTCGATTACGGAATTGGGACAGGCCGGATTAAGCTGGCAGTGAATAAGAATATCCGTTTCCTGCAACTGCCTGGAAATCTCCTTTTTATTCATTCCTCCCAGGCATCTTATATAAGGCCTGTTTGTATATTTTTTAACTTCTTTGCTTAGAATAGGTCCGATCACCCTGAACTCAATATTATATCTCTCTACCAGTAAATCCAATGCCCACACTACCGGTTCTATCATATCCCTATTTCTGAAAGAGCCGGTAGCTGTAAAAATTATTTTATTTCTATCGAACTTCTTATCCGCAGGGTAAAAAACAGCTTTATCGGTCCCATTATAAATAATCTTATATTTACTTTTATCTATTTCCCCCAGCATTGTAAAGCATTCAGTCCTGCTGTATCTGCTCTGAAATATAATAAAATCAGAATATTCTAAATAATCCTTCTTTATTTCCCGGTTTAAATATATATATTTTAGACCGTGTTTCGAGGGATAATACACCCCGTCAAGCCTCTGGATTACGGGAAGATTTTTTTTCTTGAAAAAATCCAGAATTTTACCGCTAAAGGAAATGGGGAAAAAAATACTGTCTGCATTTTTATAATTCCTGCTGTCTTCCATAAAAGGGTAATCTATCTCCAGAAGGTGCTCTTTTAAATTTATCATGAAGGTCGATGGCCCGCCGATACCTCTGGTATTTTCATCAAATGGTATATAAATCATTTAAAAATCCTATAGTGTATTGATATTACTTATTTTAAAAGAATTTCGAGTAAATCTCTTTATAGTACCTTCCGGCAACTAGTTTCCAGTCAAAATCTTTTACAGTCTCAAAGCCCTCTGTAATTATCTTTTTCCTGAGACTTTCACTATCGATTATTTTCCGGCAATTATAAACCAGGTTTTCAACATCGTCTGTTTTACTGACCATAGCATTATAACCGTCTTTGGCTATATCATGAACCATTCCCACATCAGTACTGACAAGTGGCACACCGGAAGCGAAAGATTCCAGAAGCGCCTTGGGTCCGCCTTCGGCTCTCGAGGATACAACATACAGATCAAGAGCTCTGTACAGCCGGGCTATTTTTAGATAATTTTTAAAATACACATGCCTGAAAGGAATCCCCGAAGATACCAGCCTCTTTTTTACATAACCCCTGGCAGGTCCGGATAACAATATAAAAATCGGATATTTATCCTTCAGTCTTTTAACAACCTCGCAAAAAATATCCGGTCCTTTAACAAATTTTGGTGAATCTCCTTCCCCCCATCCCTCGCCATCTTTTTGGAAAGAGCCTATGCAGATTGCGCTGTCCGGAATACCCAGTTTTTTTCTGATTTTTTCTTTACTGTAAATATTGATCTTTTTAAACAGAACAATATCCACTCCTATAGGTATAACTATAATTTTTTTTTCATCAGCCCCCCATTTTATTAACTGTTCTCTGGTAATTGTGCATGAGGTATGGAGAACAGCCAGGTCCTTGGAAATTTTAGGTAGTAGTTTTATATAATCTAGATCTTTATCGGTTCCATGATACCAGGTTAAAATTATATCATTTTCTTTATTAACATAATTATAATTATATGGAAGATAGGTTCCTCTGGAACCAAAATGAATAACCTGGTTTTTTATACGGGATATTCTTATCCTTGAGGTCTTTAATATTTTAATCGGCTGATTATATAGAGTTTGTATATTTTTTGATATATATCTACCTTCCCAATTAGTCACCCATTCAATTGGTTCAACAATATAATATACTTTTTTCTTACTTTCAATCACAAGTTAGGCTCTTTTTCTTCCAATCATATTTATTGTAACCGGTGGAAAAAGATAAGAATTATCACTAATCCAATCTATTATTTTTAACTTTTTTAAAACCCGTAAAAAATATAAATTGAAATTTCTATAAATTCTTCGCTCCCTTGCTTTTTTCAAATCAAGTTCAACTCTTAGCATATAATCATCTATTGATCTATCTACACCTGGCTTTCCTGTGGAAAGACATCCTTCCTTTAAATCAAATTTTAAGTTGGGAAACAGAATTTTTATACCTTCCGGAGTAAATCTCCAGTAATCGTTAGGATAACCATGAATCCTCCAGGAAAATGGTACGCTTATGAATACAAGGCTGTTTTTTTTAAGCAATCTTTCAATATTACTACACATTTTGAATGGATCTGAACAATGTTCCAATACACTAAAACAAACAATGGTCTGGAATCTCTTCCCTTCCAGTTTATCTTCTATAAAATTAAAATCTTTCGTTAGATCCAATACAATGTCAACTCCATTGCCATCCTCCATATCTATACCTATATAATCAACATTTTCAAATAAAGAACGCAGATCCTGAGTATTACCATAATTCTTGCTGCCCACTTCCAATATAGGACCTTTTATCTTATCTATATTCTTCTTTATAAATAATAACTGATTAATATCGCCCATTATGATTACTAAACGAAAAGCAATAGAATTTAAATTAAATTTAATGTATATTTACATAAAATAATTGTTGATAACCTAAAATATTTTCTAACAAATATAAATTCACATTATTATAATTTAAAAGAGATGGAAATTAAAGGTTTGTATAATGACTTAGAAAGCAAGGAGAAAAAAATTGCCGTAGTGGGACTTGGTTATGTCGGACTTCCTCTCCTTATGGCATTTAGTAAATACTTTCATGTCATCGGTTTTGATACAAGCAGCGAGAAAATAAAAAACTTAAGAAATGGCATAGATGAAAATAAAGAAATAGAACCTGAAAAATTATCCTCGCTTGATTGCGTTTTAACCAGCAACGCCGGAGATCTGAGAAATACAAATTTCTTCATTATAGCGGTCCCCACACCTATAGATAACTATAAAAATCCGGATCTATGTTATATAAAAGAAGCAACCATACTGGTAGGACAAAATATGCCTGAAGGTTCAATAGTAGTGTATGAATCTACTGTCTATCCGGGAGTGACCGAAGAATTCTGTATCCCGATACTTGAGAAGGAATCAGGACTTGTAAATAAAAAAGATTTCTTTGTTGGTTATTCACCCGAAAGAATAAATCCCGGAGACAAAGAACATTCTATCGAAAATATAACTAAAGTTGTTTCTGCACAGAATGAAAGTTCCTTAGAAATTATCAGCAAAGTCTATGGTAAAGTAGTGAAAGCTGGAGTCCATAAGGCAAAAAGCATAAAAGTGGCCGAAGCGGCAAAGGTAATTGAAAATACTCAGAGAGATATAAATGTGGCCCTGATAAATGAACTTGCCATATTATTTTCCAAACTGGGAATCGACACAAAAGAAGTCCTCGAAACTGCCGGGACCAAATGGAACTTTCTGGATTTTAAGCCCGGACTCGTAGGAGGCCATTGCATAGGAGTTGATCCATATTATTTATCTTTTAAAGCCAGGGAGATCAATTATTATCCTGAGATAATCAATACCGGCCGAAAAATAAATGATAACATGGGATTCTTTATCGGGGAGCAGATATTGAAGACTTTGCTAAAAAATCATAGCAAAAGTACGGGTTTTAAGGTTATTCTGTTCGGGATATCTTTCAAAGAAAATGTGGCCGATTCTAGAAATTCCAAAGTAATTGATATATACAATTATCTGGTACAGCATAATATTGATGTCCGGATATTTGATCCGGTGGTAAATGCAAAAGAAGTTAAGGAAAACTATGGAATCGACCTTATAAAATTTGAAGAAATTAATAATATAGACGCCGCTATATTTTGTGTTGCACATAACTGCTTTAAAGAAATGAATCTTGTAGAATTAAAATCTAAAACGGCAGGGGCCAATCCTTATATATTTGACATCAAATGGATCTTCGATAAAGAAAATATAGAAAAACTGGGATACAAATACTGGAGAATCTAGTATTGGATCTTAATCAATTAACCATAAATAAAAAAATAAAAATCCTGATTACAGGCTGTGCCGGATTTATTGGTTCCAATCTTGTTGAATTCTTCTTAAAAAAAGGGGCACGTGTAAGGGGGTTGGATAATCTATCCACGGGATTTAAAAAAAATATTGATAATGCGCTGTCCGAAGCTTCAAAGGAAAATAAAAATATCGATTTCAAGTTCATAAACGGTGACATCAGAAATTACAATGACTGCCTTAAAAGCACAGAAAACATCGATATCCTTCTTCATCAGGCAGCCCTCGGTTCAGTACAGAGGTCCATCGAGAAACCTCTTGATACTAACTCAAGTAATATAAATGGAACTTTAAATTTACTTGAAGCTTCAGTAAAAAATAAGATAAAAAGATTTATATATGCATCGTCCTCATCCGTCTATGGAGATTCGGTAAAATTGCCTAAAGATGAGTCTATGCAGGAGAGTCCAAAATCGATCTACGCAGTCACCAAACTGACCGCAGAATATTACTGCAGATTGTTTTACGGTCTATACGGCCTAAAGACTATTTCCCTGCGATATTTTAACGTTTTTGGCAAAAGACAGAGTCCTAACTCGATTTATTCCGCAGTCATTCCTACTTTTTTAAAAAAGATAACCAGCAATAGTCCGCCGGTTATCTACGGTGACGGAAACCAGACCAGAGATTTCACCTATATAGATAATATAATTTATGCAAATTATCTGGCTGCTTTTTCCGAAAATGAAAATATATACGGTAATTATTATAATGTTGCCTGCGGCCAGAATATTAGTTTAAATGAAATTATTATCCTCCTTTCCAAACACTTTAAGAAAGATATAAAACCACTTTATACGAAAGAAAGAGCTGGAGACATCAAACACAGCCTGGCGTCGGTTAAAAAAATAAGAAGAGACTTAAAATATAAGCCAATCGTAGATTTTCATAGCGGATTAATAAAAACATTTCACTATTATTATGAAGCTTAAAGAATTAATGACGATCATCAAATCAATTTTTAATACTCATATTTTTGTATAAACTCCGATGAATTAAGAAAACTTTCTATTATATATTCACGACTCCTGCCTACTTCAATCTCTTCAAGCCAGTGACGTAAACCTATCTCATCATATTCCCTATCCAGCAGAATTAAATATAATGATTCTATAAATCCTTTATTATCTTTTGAATTAATCAATGAAGCATTATCAAGAATTATTTCCGGAATTATTTCCGATATCAAAAGTTCCCCATTTTTTAAATTTTCAATAATACCATATAATTTTTCAAACTCGATATGCTCGCCAAAACTATAATAATATAATCTTCTGAAAAGCTTATAACTTTTGGGTTCATATTCTTCAATATTGGATTCATTTATAAAATCTATGGAGAATTCACCGTTTTTGTAATCCAGTAATATCAAATTTCGATAACCTTTTTGTTTTATTTCATAAAACAACTCATCGACATTTTTATCCATAACGCGCTTACTTGTTGTTCTGTAAACACTATATCCAAAATTTTTTGTATATATCAAACCCTCGTCGGGCAGTCCATATATCATGGCTATTCCACTGACAGCCGGTACCAATAAAGGTACCGACAGGCTTTTAGGCAAAATTTTTAAGTCCCAGAATTCAGTATTATCCACAGGTATATAAAGAAGTGAATTCTGTTTTTCAGAAATAGACAGTCTATCCAATTCTAAAATTACTTTTACAAGTTTTGTCCTATATGAAATCATATCATCTTCTATATCATTATCGATTATCAGATTATATTCTTTTTTATTCTGACTATAATCATCATAAAATGATCTGAACTCCGTAACAAAGTTAAAAATAATGCTAAAGATTAAAATTATTATTACTACAATAATAAAAATCCTTATAGGTTTCTTAATTATCCTTTTGATGTCAATATGGATAAAATCTTTTGATGCAAATAGTGATAACAATAGGATTATCGATACCCATTTCTGTAGTTCCGAAAAATAATTGGCACTTCCACCGCCAATTATTAAAAATATACCAGGTAATATACCGATAAGACAAATCAATATAACAACTTCTATTTTTATTGTCTTTTTCTCTTTAAAATTATTTATTAAACTGCCGGAATAAGATTTTTTTAAATTAATCGTTTCTAAAAAGATAAAGGAGATAGACCAGAAGAAATATATGATTATAAATAAAATTAAAGTAACCGGCCAGAGTAGTCCTTCATTCCTTTTTTGAATTACAACATTAAAAAAATGAAAAAGTTGAAATTCAGAGTTTTCAAATCCTGCTTGAGTCGTGGCTCTTAATGATAAAAAAGTAGAAATTATAACAAAAATACCACCGAGATTATAAACTAATTTTTTATAACATGCATACCTTATAAACAAATAGAACAATACAGCAACAAAAATAACCAAAGTTGAAGATTTGGATAAACCTATCAAGAATATCAATAGAGGCAAAAGTATGATGAAAAAAGCACTCTTGGAATATAGAAATATTTTACCATTAGAATTTTTATCTCGAAAAAAAGCAATCATTAAAAAAGTTAGCAATGATAATGTGATAGATAAATTATAAGATTCGGAAATTATTATAAAATGTGACACGAAGAATCTCTCCAGGACAAACTTTGGGAATAAACCAGTAAAAACTAAAAGAAACAAAACCCAGAATAATCTGTTATCTATAAAATTTTTTACTTTATATCCTGCATTTTTAATTCCCAGGAAAAAAAACTTGAAAAACAATGATAGGAATATTACAGGATACCCTATTTCATAAAACTGAAGTACATTTACGTCCAGGAGTTTAGAAAACTGTGCAAAAATCCAATGACTTAAGTAATGATATGGCAAATAGATTGTACCGTTCAGACCAGTACTGGGAATTCCATAATTTTTTATCATATTGGCAACAGCACCGTTGAATACAGGGTCAATAAAAACTTTTCCCGTGAATAATTTTTCGTAAAATATGGGACTGAAATAATATAAAAGAAATTTTGAGCTCCAGAGAGTAAATAGGATGAACAAAGAAAGAAAAATAACAATAGCTATAATAAAAAAATCCTTAGAAACAAAGAATTTATTCCTGATAAAAACAATAAGAAAATACAACAAATAAATAAAACTTAAAACTACTATTAATATTATTAGATTTATGAAAGGTGAAACTAATGAAAATATTATTACCAATGATAAACCGGCTAATGAAAAGAATGGTTCGTATTTAATAAAATCTGCAATGTTTTTTTTCTGAAAAAAACTTAATACTCCCGATAAAAAGATTGGGAATAAAATTATGAAATAACTGATAATTAAAACCTTAAAAGTTAGTGGTGTATTTTTGTTTTCCAGACCAATTCTTGAAATAAAAAAAATACATACAAACGTGGATGATATAAGCAAAGAGATTAAATTTATAAAAAAATAATCTTTTAAGTTATTATTTTTTTCCAATATAAAAAGATTCTTAAAGTTCTGCATTTTATTTCTTAATTTATGTTCACAACAAGTTAATCACTACTTCTTTGAAATACTCCTAAAATTGATAAACCAAAGGGCATTACTATTTTTCTTCTTATGAATAAAGTCTCTAAATTAAAAATATAATATAAAAGTTTATTTAAAAACCTTCCGTTACTTGCAAACTCCAGACCTGGAAATTCATTATTCTTCTTTTTAATTGAATTAATAAATTTTCTTATTATAACTGCCGGAATAAATAAAAAAGTCATGAAGTAAGTTGAATATATGCATTTAAATCCAATTTCCTCAACGTTGGAAATCAACTCTTTACGAAGATATCTTTTGACATGTCCTGACCTTACATCAAAATATGACCATAACCACTTATATGCAGGTACGGTTATTAATAAAAACCCTTTATTTTTTAATAATTCATAATCCTGCCTTAAAATCTTATCAGGATCCTGTACATGTTCCAAAAAATCACACATACAGATCAAATCATATGTATATTTTGAAGAATCCTTATCAGGAAATTCACTACTCCATACAACAACATTCTTGTAATACTTTTTTTGATAATCCGTATAGTGTTTATTATTTTCAACACTATAGACATTCCCAAATTTTTGCCAGATTGAGAATAACTGGCCATAACCACTTCCAACATCCAGTATATCTTTATTTCCGCCTTCTATGAAGCTTGATACTTTTTTTAAAACTATATATATAAGATTATTTCTCGCCCTGAACCACCAATGTTTTTCAGGTATTTTGTTTTCCAATATATAATCGTGTGCAAAATCAGCTTCCAAAATGACCCTTTGGGAAATTAATGATTTTTAACAATAATTAATTATTTACAAACTTAAACTTTTAATTTTTGTAAAAAAACTTATCAAATTATCTAATACCATATCCTGTTCTATTCTTGAAAGACCATAAAACATAGGCAATCTTATTAAACATGATGAAAGTTCTTCGGTTATTGGTAACTGGCCTGTTCTGTAACCTATTTTTTTACCTATGGGTGATAAGTGCAATGGTAAATAATGAAAAATTGCTAAAATTCCTTTATTTTTAAAATATTTTAGCAGGAGATCTCTTACTTTTTTATTTTCAAGCAAAATATAAAAAAGATGTCCATTGTGGCTGCAATTATCCGGGATAAATGGTCTTTTAATAAAGCCCTTTTTTTCCAAATCATCAAGATTATTATAATAGTAATTCCACAAATCGAGCCTCTTTCTGGTTATCATTTCTATATTTTCTAACTGTGCATATAAAAAAGCTGAAAGAATTTCAGATGGTAAATAAGAAGAACCAATATCTATCCACGTGTATTTATCAATCTCTCCTCTAAAGAATTTACTTCTGTTGGTACCCTTTTCTCTAATAATTTCTGCTCTTTCTGAAAATTCTTCATTGTTTATGAGAATTGCCCCACCCTCGCCGCAGGTGATATTTTTTGTTTCATGGAAGCTATAACAGCCAATATCCCCGATCGTTCCCAGATATTTCCCGTTGTAAGTAGATTCCAAACCATGAGCTGAATCTTCCACAACCAATAAATTATTTCTCTTTGCAATATCCATTATTTTATTCATCTCGCAACCAATTCCCGCATAATGGACAACCACAATGGCTCTAGTCCGGGGTGTTATAACTTCTTCTATCTCGTTTTCATCGATATTCAATGTATCTCTTCTTATATCAACAAACCTTAATTTTGTACCTCTTGTATAAAAAGAGTTAGCTGTTGATACGAAAGTATAAGATGGTAGTATAATTTCGTCTCCACTTTTGATATTACACAAAATAGCAGACATATCCAGAGCAGTCGAACAGGAAGTCGTTAAAAGAACTTTTTTTATTTTGTATCTATCCTGTATCAATTTGGCACATTTATTACTAAAAGTGCCATCCCCGCTAATTCTTCCACTTAGTACTGCTTGAGCAATATAATACAACTCTTTCCCGATTATATATGGTTTATTAAAGGGAATCTTTATTTTTTTCATAATTCAATCTATAGCGTTATCAATATTATACTTTTCTTTTATTATATATTGAGGTTGCTTATTTTGAACTAAAAATATTCTGCCAATATACTCACCAATCAGACCTACCGAAATTAACTGTACTCCCGAAAAAACCAATATCGCTATGATAATCGAAGTCCACCCCAGAATAATCCCTGGATCCATTAACTTTTTTATTAATATGAAAAGAGAAAATAAAAATCCTATGAAAGAAAAAATAATTCCCAGAAAGAATGAAATCCTAAGTGGTTTAACTGAAAAATTTGTAAATCCATTAACCCATAATTTAAGCAAACTAATAAAACCATAACTAGATTTACCATATTCCCTTTTTTCATGAGCAATTTTTATCATAGCGATATTATCTGTCGACCTTAAGATAAGGCCTCCCAGATAAGGATAAGGTCCGGTATAATTTAAAATTTCATCTATTAAATATTCCCTGATAATAAAATAGTTTGTTATTTTTATATTTTTAGGTTTTTTTAAAAGAAAATAAGACATAATATCATTAGTCCAGCTGCCTATTTTCCTTAAAATATTATGACATTTATAGTAATAATTGGCATAAACCACATCATAACCCTCTTCTATTTTATTAATAAGTTTAGGAATTGCTTCAGGGGGAGTTTGAAGATCGTCATCCATAGATATAATATAATCACCTTTTACGAAATGGAGCCCTGCAAGGATGGCGTTATGTTGCCCAAAATTCTTTGATAGATTGATGAATTTTACAAAACTATACTTTCTTGAAAGTTCCCTGCATTTTTCATGACTGTCATCTTTACTTCCATCATTTACTAATACAACTTCAAAATTTATTTTATTCGATAATGTTTCTCTTATATCCTCAACAACTATTTGAATCGTTTGTACGGAATTATAAACTGGAATAACTATGCTTAATAAAATATTGCTATGATCCATAGCTCCCAACCCATAAATGATATATATTATAAATCTTAAAAATATTAAAACCTAATCCCAGATGGAAATTCAATGAGTTTAAATTCCTGGCTGAAACCACCGTTTCTATTTCCTTCACACCATTATCCTGCCAATAGTTCAGGCCTTTATTAAATAGTCTTTTACCGGAACCTTTTCCTCTATAAGAGTTTTCCACGCCTATGACTATTTCCTTACCCAATATATCAATATTATCCAGTGATATCAAACCAATTGTCTTTCCATGATTATCGCTATCAATAATTAAACCCTTGCCAAGTGACCTATCTAACGAATTATCAATAAATTCACGATAGAGCCCAGAGATCTTTTCCTTGCTTATTCCGGGATCATTATTAAATCTTGAGAATAGTGATATCTCGTCGGATATTTTATATAGATCTTCAATTCTTATATTCATAAAGGATATATTATCATTTGTAACAAGTTCGTATTTTAATAATTTTATGTTTAAGGGTATTTTCATCTTTAAGTATATTTGTGTATCGACAAGTATTGGCATCATTTTTTTAAATTCTAATAACGGCATTTGACTTATATTCGAGAAAATATAAATAAGGTTATAATTCAACTGCTGTATTGATTCTTCTAATTCGCTTAACTCCCCTGAATTCTTAATTAAGGATATATCAACTTTACCGACCTTCAAACCAAAAAAAGTAGAATCCCAGTTTAAATAATCTACCTTGATATTTGTCACCCTATTTTCCTTTTCCATAACGTTAATTGATTTAAATCCCATCATTTAGAATACAAAATAAACCAAGTCGGTAGCGATTGATGAGCATTTATTTTAAATCATTTTTTAATGACATAAGCAAGTTGTATGCCAAAACCACCGCCAGAATATTCTTTTTCAATCTTATAAAAAATTTCATTTATTTGATTAGTATATCCCGGATAATCATAGGGATTTGTGACCAGCTCTCTTAAAAATCTTGATCCTAAATAGTAAATCGAGCAAAAATCAATTACTTCAAATTTTAATTTCAGGGTATTCAGATAATTTTCAAGGTCTCTTTTTTTTATATATCTATTGAAATTATGTTCCGTCAGAGGCGGCAATTGTTTAAGAGTGCGTAAAGAATTGAGAAGGACAAATGGCTCCCAGAATGCTTCCGAAAAAATAATAATTCCACCTTTCTTTGTCACTCTAATACACTCATCGATGCTCTGCACTTGTTCGGTCCATTTTGGCAAATTTATAAGTACTCTTGTAGTGTATGCCGTATCGAATGTTTCATCATCAAACCTGAGTTTTTTAATGTTACCTTCCTCAAATAAGATTTCGTCTCCCAAATCAAGTTCCGCCTTCCTCTTATTTGCAAAAGTGATCATATTCTTAGCGAAGTCTACGCCGATTATTCTTTTTGGTTTTTTCTTAAGCTGGCGAAATGTTGAATAACCATTTCCGCAACCAGCATCTAGCACTACGCTGTCTTTTTCGATATATTTAGATATATTGCTTATTTCCAGCTCTATTGCAAAATTATCTTTCCAGGATGCCTCGCAGGAAGTTTCATATTTAATAGCATTGTCTTCCCAGTATTTTTTTATAAAATTACTCACTGCAGCATCCCCTCTCCAACTTGAAAATATTTCTTATATATTCCTTATTTTATCAACTTAATAATTTTTAGCACACAATGTGTTCAACTAACTGGCTTACCTTATACAAAATTTAAAAGTTTTATCACATCATGAAAATAAATTCTTTATGGATTTTTTTCCAGATGAAAAACTAAAGGTATAAATATAATTAAAAATTTAACTACTTCAGAAAGTTATTTTAAATTCTGTATGACTACAAACAGTGAGGTCCCAAATGGAAAACTGATCCTTTTTATCAGTTTATTTTCAAATAATTGAATTTTTGTAAATATATAATTCAAGAATTTTGGAGGCATATATAGATCACTTGTGATATCTTTTTTTAATTTCCCTTTTATTTTTTTAAAGAACTTTGCCAAAACGATAGGTAAAAATAAAACAAAAATCCTATAGCTTATTTTTATATATTTCATATTATAATCTTTAAATAATTCATATATATCCCTCTTAACAAATCTTTTCTTAGTCCCCCAGGCATCATCATGTTGTGACCATAGAAAAGGAAAAGCAGCTAAATTCAGGAGGATAAAACCGCCCTTTTTTGTTACTCGAATAAATTCGTTAATAGCTTTTTTTAATTCATCTTTTTCTAAACAAATTAACACGTCAAAGGAAAATAAAATGTCAAAATAATCATCCTCAAAAGGTATATTGATGACATCTCCGATTTTTACATTGCTTATTCCTCTTAATTTACAGAACTTGATAGCTTCGTGGGAACGATCTATTCCGTAGATTTCATAACCCAGGGATTTTATAACTTCTATGTTTTTACCTGTTCCGCAGCCAGCATCCAGAATCTTAAAATTTCTGTTATCTGAAATCCTGGAAATGTAATATAAAAGAAGACTCCTCAAACCTATGAACCACCAGTGTTTTTCCTCGCAATAATATGTTTCTGCAATTACCTGATCTATAGACATAAGTATTATAAATTTTTAAGGATTTTATGAAATAGATTGTTTATTTAATTCCTTATAGTATAGCATAACAAATCAGTATTTTTTCATATAATTAATATAAATTTTGGATTATAATATTAAAAATATTCGTAAATACAAGATACTGCAATGTTTTTATTAAATATTGAATAATCATATAGATAGTAGAAAAAGTAAAGTGAGCAAGAAAAAATATTCAATAAGTGCTTTTTTTCCTGTTTATAATGATTGGGGAACTATTTCAAGTATAGTTTTTCTGGTAGATGGTTTGCTTGAAAAAGTAGCAAGTGATTATGAAATTATTCTAGTTGATGACGGTAGTAATGCAATAACCAAAAGAGTTCTGGAAGAACTGTCCATAAAAATTCCCAAGCTAAAAGTTGTTACTCATTATAAAAATAAAGGTTACGGTGCCGCTTTAAAAACAGGTATCTATAATTCCAGATTTGACCTGATTTTCTATACAGATGGTGATGCGCAATATAATCCTGAAGAATTAAAGTTATTACTTCCTAAATTGGATGACGATATCGATATAGTTAACGGTTATAAAATAAGCAGATCCGATCCGGTTTATAGAAAAATACTTGGGAAGTTATATCATTATATAACCAAATTAATGTTTGGTTTTAAAATAAAAGATGTCGACTGTGATTTCAGACTGATGAGAAAAAAGATATTCCACGATATTATTCTTGAATATAATAGTGGTGTAATATGCGTTGAAATGATAACCAAAATTGCTAAAAGAGGATATAAATTCGCCGAAGTTCCGGTTCATCATTATTACAGAGTAAGTGGAAAATCGGAATTTTTTAATTTTATAAGAATTTTTCAGGTAATGAAAAATTTAATAAAACTCTGGTATAAAATACAGATTAAGAAAGAATATTAATTTTAAATGTCCGAGAATAAAAATAATTCATCCAAAGTTAATAGAATCAACAAAGAATATATCACAAAGACCTATAGAAATAAAAATGTTCTGATTACCGGCGGTCTCGGTTTTATCGGAAGTAATATTGCAATAAGATTATGCAATCTGGGCGCAAATATTACCATTGTTGATTCATTGATAGAAAATTATGGCGGTAACCTTTTTAATATAGAGCTTATAAAGGATAAGATAAAAGTTAATATCGCGGATATAAGAGATGAATCAAGTATGGATTATCTTGTAAAAAATGTGAATTTCATATTCAACCTTGCAGGCCAGGTGAGTCATCTTGACAGCATGAAGAATCCGTTTGTTGACCTGGAAATAAATTGCAGAAGTCAATTATCCCTCTTAGAGGCATGTAGAAAGAACAACAAAGATGTAAAAATAATATATGCAGGAACAAGGCAACAGTATGGTAAACCTGATTACCTGCCGGTTGATGAAAAACATCTTGTGCATCCAACTGATGTAAACGGAATAAATAAGATGGCAGGCGAATGGTACCATATTCTATACAGTAATATATATGGAATCAAAGCAACCTCACTTCGTCTGACAAATACCTATGGACCTAGACAGCTTCTTAAACATAACCGGCAGGGATTTTTCGGATGGTTCATCCGTAAGATCATTGAAAATGAAGAAATAAAAATTTTTGGGGATGGTAAACAGCTTAGAGATCTAAATTATGTCGATGATGTGGTTGATTCATTTTTAACCGCAGGTGCGAGTGAAAATTCTTATGGGAATTTCTACAATTTAGGTAGTGAACCTCCGATAAGCCTTATAGACCTTGTCGAAAAAATGATTGAAGTAAATGGCGGAGGTAGTTATAAAATTGTTCCTTTTCCCGAAGAAAGAAAGAAAATAGATATAGGAGACTATTATGCTGATTTTTCAAAAATAAAAAAAGAATTGGGCTGGTACCCAAAAACAGACCTGCAAGAAGGGCTTTTAAAAACTTTTGATTATTATAAGAAATACAGGGAGCATTACTGGTAGTTGTCTTTAATCGATTAATTTATTTATTTAATTATTCAACCTTTTAAAAATATGATCTCAATCCCTTTCGGAAATTTACACAGACAATATCAAAAATATAAAAAAGAAATAGATGACGTAATTCAGGATGTTCTTGATAATGGCCATTTCATTCTCGGTGAAAATGTAAAAAAGTTTGAAGAAGAATTTGCAGAATACTGCGGAGCTAAGTTTGGCACAGGCGTAGGTTCTGGAACAGAAGCAATCCACCTGGCACTTTTAGCATGCGGAATAGAAAGCGGTGATGAAGTAATTACCGTATCCAATACCGCAGTCCCGACAGTATCCGCAATTACCGCTGCTAATGCAGCTCCAGTATTTATTGAGATAGATGAATTTTCTTACAATATAAATCCCGATCTAATAGAAGAAAGAATAAGTGAAAAGACGAGAGCAATAATTCCGGTTCATTTATATGGTAATCCCTGCAACATGAATGGGATATCAAAAATGGCAAAAAAATATAGCCTTAAGGTGGTAGAAGATTGCGCACAGGCGCACGGCGCCGAATACAAAGGCAGGAAAGTAGGAACTTTCGGTGATGCCGGATGTTTTAGTTTCTATCCAAGTAAAAATCTTGGCGCTTACGGTGACGGCGGAATGGTAATTACCAATGATGCCGAACTTGATCATAAACTCAAACTCTTAAGAAATTACGGACAGGAAAAAAGATATTTCAGTATAGTCAAAGGATTCAATAGCAGACTTGATGAAATTCAGGCTGCAATTTTAAGATTCAAGTTAAAAAAGCTTGATTTCTGGAATGAATTAAGAATTAAAATAGCAAAAAAATACAGCGATAGCTTTTCCGGTTCGGGCATAATCTGTCCCAAATTGAATGATGACAGTAAACATGTCTTTCACCTTTATGTAGCAAGGGTTAAAGACAGAGACTGTTTTATTAATTATTTAGAAAAAAATGGTATAGGTGTTTTTATTCATTATCCGATTCCCGTTCATCTGCAGCAGGCTTATAAGGAATTAAATGTCAAAGAAGGCAGCCTGCCTGTAACGGAAAAGGTATCAAAGGAGATAGTCTCGATTCCTATATATCCTGAACTGGAAGAATCAGAAATCGGTTATATAATTTCGAAAATTAAAGAATATTTTGTTTAGAAATATTAATTGAAATAGTATAATCTACCTAATATTATTCTAATAATATTCCAACATTTTATATGAATTTTTTAGAATTAAGCAATTTGAGAAAGAATAAAATCTATCTTGTATTCTATATTTTCCTCTTTTTATCTTTTATATTTTCTTCGGTAATATTCTTTTATTATTATAAATATCAAATCAGTCCTGATACGGTAGAATATATCCAGATAGCACTTAAATATTCCAGTGGAAATTTTGGAGAAGTTGTTAATGGTTACAGGAGTCCGTTATTTTCGATTCTTCTTGTACCATTTATAAAATTAGGGATAGACCCGCTGATTTCTACTAAAATATTAAATATTATTCTGGGATTCATATTATTAATAATTTTAAGAAAAACTGCAATTCTTTTAAAAATCGAAGAAAAAATCAGGCTCCTAATTTCATTTTTCTTAATTCCAATACTGATGTTCTGCTTATTCTCTTATATGACACCGGATGTTCTATCTGCTATTTTCATTATATTGGCGTTTAATCTAATAATTGATGATAGTCTGAACTACAATAAATTAAAAGGTATCTACTTTGGGATCATAGCTGGATTTGGATTTCTTACAAAGGCTTTTAATCTTTATTTTTTAGTCTTTATTCTTACTTTGATCTGCCTCATTGAATTTTTAGTAAAGAAAGAAAAGAGAAAAGAGATTTTAATTATTTACAGTATAGCTATAGGGGTAACTTTGCTCATTTCTATTCCCTGGATAACATTATTAAGTTTAAAATACCACAGATTAACCTTCACCACAGTAGGAAACTGGAATTACCTTTTACTGGGTCAGGACCCTCAAAAAATACAGGAGATTACAAATCATCTTCATCCAATTAATAGTAAATCCGGATTTGTTTTGGATGATGGTTTGATATTAGCCTCAAAATTCGAAAAATGGTTTGATTTAAATTTTTTAATTAAAAATTCTTTTATGAACATAAAATCAACTCTTAGATTTCTGGATAAAATATATCTTACCATATTTTCATTAATCTTTTTGATTGTGTATAAGAGAAGGGATTATTTAAATTCTTTTAAGATATATGCGTTTTACATTCTTTATATTTTCGGTTATTCATTATTATATTACGAAGATCGGTTCTTTTATCCTTTAATGTTTTTGGGATTTTTAATCTGTATCAGCATATTATTAACGTTTAAAAATAAATTATACAAATTTTTCTTATATATTCTAATACTATTAATAGCCTATTCTTTTTTAAATTTCTCTATCAATTACCTTAAGAACACGGCTTTAAGCAGGCCTGGCCTGCAATATTACATCATGGGTCAGGAAGTTCAGAAGCTTGATATCAAAGGTAACATTGCCGCAAGTGGTTCCGGAAGAACGGTTATGTACATTACTTATTATAACCGTGAAAACTTAAGATATTTTGGCACTACCAAGACGATAGAAGAACTAAGTGAATATGATATTGATTATTATTTCATAGATAAGGACGATCTTGAGATTATTGGACAGATTGGATTAGATCCCGGAGATTTTGCAGGAAAAGTAAACAATTTTTATATTTACAAACTCAAATAAAATCAAAACTTAAATAAATTTAAAATCTTTTTCAAGTAAAAATCAAAAGTGGCATTGTCTGCGGATATTTTTGCCTCCCAGAATAAATACATCTGAAATAGAGAATAACAAATAAATAAAATACCAAAGATAAAAATAGTAATCTTTACCTTTTTCAACCTCACTGCTGAAAAGAAAGACGCCATGGGAAATATCAAAAGACTATAACTTTCCACAAAACCTCTGTGTCCAAAGCTGGCACCATACCACCATCTCGTAGTGCTGGCTATTATCAATAAATTTAAAATGCTAAAAATCAATATTGGAAAAAATAACTCGTTATTTTTCTTTTTTAAATAATAAAAGCCGATAACACTAAATATAAGAATCGGAGACCAGAATAGAAGACCTGCTCTTACAGAAAATAATACTTCAATCAGATGAGGAGGAAAGGTAAAAAGCTTTTCATCCTGGTAGGGGTTTATAATCCACTTTCCGGATCCTATTTTCCATATTATCATTTGAGGTAAAAAAGATAATATAAAAGTGGCAATTATAATTGCCACTTTGTGTAAATTTTCTTTAAAAAAAATAATTCTTTCCTTTAAACTCTTAAAATTGGTAATTCCGTAAAATAGTAAAATAAAAACTGCTATTATATTTGTTGGGCGAACCAGAGTTACGAGTCCCAGTATAAGACCTAAAAATAATGAGTGCCTGTATGCTTTTTTGTTCTCATACCACTTAATGGTTATATATAAAAGAAGGATAATTAGAAAGAGAGAAAAAGAATGACTAAAACCACTTTCAAAAGTTAAATAGTGAAATAAATTTGTTCCAAAAATTATTGCTATAATAGAAAATATAATAACTTTATCGGTAAAAAATTTCTTAAGAATTTTAGCTAATAAAATTAGTCCTAAAAAACCATAAAATATGCCTGATAAACCATAAGCATGCTGGAAAAGGAGTGATATTCCATCCATAGAATAACTAAAAATCATTGAAAATAAGTAAGCAATAAAGAAAAAAGGCAATACCATAACCGCAACACCAATAGTCTGTTTTGGCAGATAATTTCCGGTGTTATTATAATATACGAACCCTCTGATATTCCCTTCAGTATAATTTTCAATATATTTATTAAAAGAGAGGTCTTTTAATATCAGAAAGGAAACTATATATGAATAGTACCTTGAAGCATCTGAGTGGATTACAGGTATATTAACTCCACTATAATAAGTATAACCATTGAAATATAGTGAAAAGTAAGTTATTAAAATTACGATCAAGATAAATATTAAAAATATTTTCAGGAGCAAACTAATATTTTGAAATTTGCGGCTATATATAGATTCATTATTCATCTATATATACTATAAAATTAAATATTTGAATCTCTAAAATGATTAAAACCTATTTCATTATTTCATATCGTCTAAGAATCCCTTGTATTTTTTCTGCAGCTTTAAATCCCATCTGCATGGCAATATGACCATTCACATATTGAAATCTTCCCTGTCTGCCCGCAGTTTCAAAGTTATTTACAGTTTTTATATAATCAAGCAGATTACCGAGGTGCTGTTCGTATCCTAATTTATAAATAGGATACCCAAATTCATATCTATAAACATTCATCTCGAGAACATCTTTTTCTTTTATAATATGTTCCCTTAAAAGATCCTTTAAAACCATCTTTTTACAATACTCGTCGTCGGACCACCATCTGTCTTTTTTCCCGCTGCTTATTTCTGCTACCAGTATTGTGGTATCAGGAATAATAGTATCATGGCTAAAATATGACGAATCATAAATCCGGTTAAAGCTGTGTTCCCTGAAATACATAAAAGAAACAGGAAGTATTTTTGGCTTATTGACCAGAACGCCAACAAATACCAAAGCTCTGAATTCAAGCGAATCTGATGACTCTCTAAGAGTCTTAGTGACTTCCGGGGCAATCATTAAAATCGCTTTATTGATGGGAATGGTATTTATCAGAGCATCAACTTTAAAATCAAGGAGTCTACCGGAATTCACGGTAATCTCCTTTACCTGATTGCCATTTACATTTATTTTAACCACTTCCGAGTTTAAATGTATTTTACCGCCATTTTTTTCAATATCTTCCACCATTTTATTGATAATACCCCTGTATCCCATTTTTGTGGTATAAAGCTGCCCATCAACATTCTCTACAAAATGCTTTGTTGACCTTCTGCTCAATCTCGCTCTTATAGGTGAAATTATTTTATTTAAGAAAATACTTCCGGAAATACGTGGTATTCTTTCCATGGCAAATTCGGGTGAAAACTTATCCGGGTAAATATTCCATACATGATAAATATAATTCTTAAAAAATAACTCATACAAGACATTTCCATAATATTTTAGCAGTATTGTTTCTGAATTCTCAACTTCAGGTTTCCTGAACATTCTTTTAAAATTATTTTGGATAAGGCTGGCCACTGCTGTAATGACCATTTTTTTAGGTAGTTTTTTTAAAACCTCAAATACAGATAAGGGATAAACAAAATATTCATTCATGAATTTAATCAGTATGGTTCTTTCGAAATTTATAAGCTCATCATTTGCTATTTTTTTTATTTCGGAAAGAATTTGGGGATTATTGGTATGAAAGAAATGAGGACCGTATTCATATATATTACCATTGATAATTTTTCCTGAAGCAAGTCCGCCGCAACTGCTTCCTTTTTCAAAAATATTTACATCATAACCCTTCCTGGCCAGATACATCCCTGCAGATAAACCGGCTATGCCGCCGCCTATTATAGCTACTATCTTTTTAGGCAAAACATCTCCTTAAAAATAGATCAGAGCAGTAAATCATAAATTATATTTACTGCCAAATTCCTTGATTGTTTTTATGATGTATCCGATATCATCCTCGCTTAAGTTAGGATGTAAAGGTATATTTAAGCCGGTTTCATTTAATAGTTCGGAATTCTTCAATTTCAGGTGAGTCGAGTTATAAATAGGTATCATATGAAGCGGCTGATAACGTAGAGTAGTATATATGCCTTTCTCATATAAATAACCGGCAAGATCATCTCTTTTATTGTTATTAAGTCTTATAAAGTATGTAAAATAAGAATGTCTTTCATTGCCATCAGCATCTTTCGGAATATTCAGCCACGATAATTTAGAAAACTCATCCTGATATGTATCCCATATGTATTTTCTATATTTCTGGAGTTCATCCAGCTTTTTTAATTGTGCAAGGCCGATAGAAGCGCTTATATCATCGGGAATCAGCTTGGGAAAGAAACCCACTACATTATATTCCCACCATCTTTTTTTCGCAGCAGAAGCCTCAAACCCCGATTTCTCGATACCACAGTACCTCAACGCTCTGGACTTTTTTATCAATTCACTGTTATCTGAAGTTATGCCTCCTGCTTCACCTATAGCTAGATTTTTAACACCATCAAAACTGTAAATACCTACATCCCCTATTGATCCACAGTATTTATCCCCTATTTTTGAATCAACCGCATGGGCAGCATCTTCAATAATAGGGAGACCAATTTCTTTTATTTTTTCTATTTTTACAGGTTTACCGGCATAATGAACAACCATTATTGCTTTTGTTTTACCGGTTATAAGAGGAGTAATGGCATCTGCAGTAATGTTTTGGGTCTCAAGATCAATATCCGCAAATACCGGTTTGCAATTATTAAGCACCACTGCAGTGGCGCAAGAAATCCAGGTAAAAGTGGGTAAAATAATCTCGGAACCGGCAGGGAGGTCCAA